>OJKO01000434.1_pt1 | contig 17098 bp, 18 predicted proteins | sample 1596541 | NCBI WGS metagenome assembly OJKO01 (sample SAMEA4350163, study PRJEB24818) | metagenome | biome: human; feature: gut; material: faeces | place: Denmark | collected 2013-09
TACAGGATTTCTACATTCCATGACGCATTTCAAGTTAATAGAGCCCTATCTTGAATAATCATTTATAAGCAGAAAATGTCATGCCCCTGTTGACATGACATATAAGCGACTGCCTGTCGCACAAAAATCCCAACAAATTCTTGTTGAGATTCATTTTATTAATATGCTCTTGCAAAATAAACGACATGTTTTGCTTTTTTACCACAGCATGGACATACGCCGTCTGCTTCTTCATGTTCATCGATACAACGTGAAGTTGCCTGATAAAGTTCCTTGATCTTTAATTCGCATGCTTCTTCACCACACCAGTTCATCTTGACATAGCCACCCTTTTCATCTAATACTTTACCAACTTCTTCTAAAGTATTTACACGAGTAATATGACTATTTAAGAATGCTGCTGCCTTATCATACATTTCCTTATGGATTGTTTCTAATGTATCATGAATTGCCTGTGGAAGGTTTTCATCTAAGTCCATCTGAGTCTTGACACCATCATTACGTTTTACAACAACACAATGACCGTTTTCAATATCACGTGGTCCTACTTCAATACGTACTGGAATACCACGCATTTCTGCTTCAGAGAACTTCCATCCTGGTGATTTATCACTTGCATCTACACTTACTCTCATACCTGCTGCTTTTAACTGTGCTGCGATTTCATCTGCTTTTTCAAGTACGCCAGCCTTCTTCTGCTGAATTGGGATAATAACAACCTGTGTTGGAGCAAGTCTAGGTGGTAAAACAAGACCATTATCATCACCATGAACCATGATGATTGCACCTAATAATCTTGTAGAAACACCCCATGATGTCTGATAAACATGCTTTAACTTGTTATCCTTGTCTAGGAATGTCATGTTGAATGCTTTTGCAAATCCCTGACCGAAGTAATGAGATGTACCAGACTGAAGAGCCTTACCATCATGCATTAATGCTTCAATAGTATAAGTTTCTTCAGCACCTGCAAATTTTTCTCTTTCAGTTTTACGTCCTGTTAACATTGGGATAGCAAGTAATTCTTTTGCAGTTTCTTCATAGATATCTCTCATCATTAATGTTTCAGAACGTGCTTCTTCTTCAGTAGCATGAATTGTATGACCTTCCTGCCATAAGAATTCAGAACCACGTAAGAATGGTCTAGTAGTCTTTTCCCATCTTACAACTGAACACCACTGGTTATATTTCTTTGGAAGATCACGATAAGAATTTACAATCTTAGCATAATGTTCACAGAATAATGTTTCTGAAGTAGGTCTAACGATTAAGTGTTCTTCTAAATCATCTAAACCACCTTTAGTCACAACTGCACATTCAGGTGCAAATCCTTCTACATGGTCTTTCTCTTTATTTAATAAAGATTCAGGAATCAACATTGGCATATAGACATTCTGATGTCCTGTTTCTTTAAATCTCTTGTCCAAGTAACTCTGAATCTGTTCCCATAAAGCATAACCATATGGGCGATAAATAATAAATCCTTTAACACTAGAATAATCCATCAATTCTGCTTTACGACATACATCTGTATACCACTGAGCAAAATCAACGTCTCTTGGTGTAATTGCATCATTTTTAATATTATTTTTTGCCATAACTTTCTCCTCTCCTGTACGATAATATTATAACTATTTTTGTGAAAATGAAAAGGATTAATCTAACGCACGCTGATAATAATGTGCTGTAATCATTGAATCAGTGATATAAAGCTTTGAAAAACAATGAGATGTAGATAATACATGAATCAGTGTTTCATGATAATCATTCATCTTATACTGCAGTGTATCATCAATAAATAAGATATCCTGATGTGAAATCAAAGAAGATAGACTATATCCTAAAACAATTGTACATAAGCCAATCATTGAAGAATCCTCTACCAGAGAGAGATGATCCTCTTCTTGAAGATATAGTTTATTATCAAGTATAAGTTGAAGACGATCATGGGTGATTTGTTTGAGCAAACGGTTAGCAGTATTCATTAATTGTGTGATAAAAGAAGTAACATCTTCTTCTAGAGGTATTGTCTGCTTATGAAGTAATGTAAGAATCTTTTGATTATTCAAACATTCTTTCTTCTTATTTTCTATGACGTCTTCATCAACATACATTATAAAAGAATATTTTTGAATGATGTCATCACAGAACATTTCAGCATTCTTGATTTTTTCTTCTAAATTGAGATATTCTTCTTTGACTTCTTCAATTGCCATGAGTATTTCATGATAGTCCTGTTTAAGTGCTGGAAGATGTTTTTCTAATTTATGAAGATACCCTATCTCATCTAGAAGTTTCTTATCTTTCTTATAATGAGATAAATAATCTGTATTTAATACACTGAGTTCTCTAATAAACATCTCTTTAGAGATATCTTCTGTAATATTGAGTTCTTTTTTCTTTTGAATAATCTTTTCAATAAGTCTTTGATGACGCACCATATAAGTGGCTTTTTCTATACGTTTCTTTTCTAGATCTTCTCTTGTTTTTTCTAATATAGCTTCTTTTTTAAAAAGAAGTTCCTGCGATATTTCTCTTCCTTCTATCAAACAAGGTTTAGGATGATGAAGAGAGCCACATACAGGACAAGGTGTTCCTTCTTTTAAGTCCTTAGCAAGAATACCTGCAAGACTATTCATATAATGATGATACAAACGCATATAGTCATCATTTTCACTACCATAAAGATATACAGCACGACTATAGGACTGTTCTAAATCAAATAGATGATCTTGTGAAAGTAAATACTCATCATAAAGTAATGAGAGCTCATTTAGTCCTTCTCGACGTCTATCGATGGTCTGCTGCTGTTTCTTTCTAATAGCGGCTTTCTTTTCCATATCATCTAGTTCAGTGACAAGTTCTATTTCACGCAGAACCTTCTTTTTCTTATCTTCTAATGATTTTTCTAGTTGATCTAAATGATTGGAATAGAGAGATAGATAAGGCTTATTCTTAGTAATATAAGCGCATGCACTCTTATAATCTTCATAACTATTTAAGAAAGCCATTGTGTCATTAATCTGTTCCTCTATCATTTTTGTATCACTCGTCATAACAGGTTTTGTAGATACAAAGGAACGCATAAGTTCCTCTGTAGGTGATTGAATCCAAGTTTCTATAAAAGAAGAAGGCATAATAAATTGATGTAGGAACTGATTATAATTCATATTTAAAATATTGTGGATATGGTGCTTGGCTTCTTCATCTTTTAGACCATCACATTGAAGAATACATTTTCTATTCCTGTACATACGTTCAATGGTATGTATGGTACTGTTTAGTTCAAATGTAAGATAAACTCTCTTAATAATAATTTCTGTTAAACCAAAAAAAGCGAATGTGAGACCATTGACGACTGTATTATAATTTTCAATATAATTTAAATGATTCTTTAATGAAGTGAAGTCAGTCTCAACATTCTTATCAAATGTTTCAATTGTGAGTTGTAATAGGTTCATAATGTCCTCCTATTACCATTATAGGAATAATAGACCGGATAAGCAAAGGAAATAGAGAAGGCCACTATAAAAGTCAAAAAAAGTGCTCTTAATGAGCACTTTGATTAATAGTGGTCAACCGGAATTGAACCGATGCCTCGTCCATCAACACGTTCTGCCAGCCTAAACTATCTTCCACTGATAAAATTGTAGCAAAGTTTTATTATGACTTCAATCTAATAATGATCTTTTTAATGCGACTCTGACAAAAAAAGGAATAGCAAAAAGCTATTCCTTAGTGAGAAAATCCCATTTCTCTACTTCTTTTGTTTTGCTTACAACAAGGAAATGATCTCCTGGCTGAATAATATAATCAGCACTAAAATCCATTGTCATCTTAGGTGAACCTTGAGGTTTAATACCTACAACGTTCATGCCATAAACTCGACGGATATTAACATTAGAAAGTGATTTACCTTCCCAATCCTTAAGTGTTCTAATCTCTACAATAGAATATTCGTCATCAAGTTCTACTAAATCAACAATAGAACGTCTTAATAAATGTTTAGCAAGCTTATAAGCCATTTCTTTTTCTGTATTAATAACACGATCAGCCCCTACTTTTTCTAAGATGATCTTCTTACGTTTTGTACGTGCTTTCGCAATAACATAAGGGACATTTAATTCCTTTAATAATAGTGTACATGTTACCGCTTCTTCAAAGTGTTTAGAAATAGCTACAACTGCAACATCAAATGTATTGATATCAAGTTCTAATAATTGTTCACGATCAGTGACATCTGCAACAATTGCTTTAGTGACATTGTCTTTAATTCTACTAACACATACTGGGTCAATATCAACTGCAAGAACTTCTACTCCAAAGTCTTCTAATGTTTCAGCAAGTGTACTGCCAAAGATCCCTAATCCTAAAATAGCTACCTGTTTTGGTTTATTACTCATGTTTACTCCTCCTAGCCAACAAGTACATCCTCATCTGGATATTTAAATTCTTTTGTATTTTTATCATGTGAACGTTTAGTAAATAAAATCATTAATGAAATTGGACCAATACGTCCAGCATACATCAAGATAATATCTACGCATTTACCAACTATACTTAATGCAGGTGTCACAGAAGCACTCAGTCCTACTGTACCAAATGCTGAGAATACTTCCATTAGGATATTTAAGTAATCCTGTTTAGGTTCTGTTATAAGCATAATAGAAGATGAAATAATACAAAGCATTAGTCCAAGGAAAAAGATAGAAAAAGCTCTTACGAGTGTTCTTTTCTTGATACGACGCTGGAATACTGTTGTTTCTTCAATGCCTCGATAAGTTGTTCTCATTAATAGTAATACTAGTGCAAAAGTAACTGTTTTAATACCTCCGGCAGTAGATGCAGGAGAGCCACCGATAAACATAAGAGAACACATCAATATTTTTGTAACTCTATTCAATGAATACATATCCACTGTAGAGAATCCAGCAGTACGTGTAGTGACTGATTGGAAGAATGATACAACAAGCTTATCTCCTAAATTCATTTTTCCAATAGTTGCAGGATTGTTGAATTCCATTATAAGGAATAATAATGTGCCTATAACAACTAAAGAGACAGTCATCATTAATACAATCTTTGTATGTAAAGCAAAGCTGCCAAAAAGATGATGCCATGAAAAGCTTGATGATCTTCTTTTTTCTTTAATATATTTATCATGAATATCTAATACTACAATAAAACCTAGCCCACCCATGATAATTTCAAATGGAACAATGAAATTAATGATAGGATTGGTGTTATAGGCAACAAGTGACGTTGAACCACATAAATCAAATCCAGCATTACAAAATGCACTAATGGAATGCCATATACCATAATATAAGCCTTTAAGCGCACCTAAACGAGATATAAAAAACATTGACAAGAAGATTGTTCCAATCGTTTCTATTGAAACAGTATAAATAAAAATAGTTTTCAAGAGTCTTGGAAGCATACTTAAAGAATTCTGATTAAGTGCTTCAGTAAAGACAAGTTTTCTACTTAATGTAATTCTTTGTCTTGCAAGAAACAAGAAAAGATATAAGAAAGTTAAGAATCCAAGACCACCAATTTGAACAAGAATAATAAGAACTGTCTGACCAAAGAGGTTATATTGATTCACAACTGTCAAAGGTGATAACCCTGTTACACATACAGCAGATGTTGCAATAAAGAGGTTATCCAAAAAACCTGCAGCTTCTTTTTTATTTGAAAATGGTAAAGAAAGTACTATAGCGCCAATTATAATAACTGCAAGGAAAGAAAGAGATACTTTCTTTGGTGCAGAAAGGTGACCAGAATGCTTTCTTTTACCTAAAACAATATCTTTCATAAATATTTCTCCTATAATCGCATCTATTCTAACACCAAGATGTGACAATTCCAATACTAGTCTCTCTTAGAAACATAATATTGTGTAATTTCTTTTTTAGAACACTCATAACCAACAACTAAAATAGCACCTGCAAGATCTAGTGCAAGATCCTTCATTGTATCAGCGAGTGCTTCATGCCCTTCTAATGGTTCATCATCACTTGATACAATTGTTGCACGTGTTGTTGCCATATATTGCTGGTTATTGGTATGGAAGATATCATCAACTGTATATTCACATAATTCCCATACAGCCCCTACAGCAAGTGAGAAAGCAACAACAAATATATATAATAAAGCACGATGCATAAATAGATATTTAGTACGCATGACTAACATCTGTAGCAACCATAAAGCGATAAATGAAAGAATGATTCCTGAAGTGAAATGAAGTAATGAATCCCACCAGGCTATTTTTCCATAAAAGTTTAAACCATCACCAAGTACTAATCCTAAAAAAGCAAAAGCTGTAACACTGATATGTACTTCAACTGGTACTTCAAAGTTTGCAAACTTCTTCAAGAGTGTTGGTGAGATCAAAACGATACTCATTGCAATATATTGCAATAGTGAGAAGAACAATCGCACGCGCATCTTTTCTTTTTTTACATAGAATAAAGCAACCATTGTGGCAATTGCAAGAATAAGAACAATAAAAGATAAGATTCTTTTAAAAACTCTAACACGTCGCTTTGTTTTTTCACTATATTCAAATTCATTGTTATTCATGAAATTTCCTCCTAGTTCATGTATTATAGCACACTTCTCCTATAATAAACCTTAATTTAATGTAAAGAAAAAAAACTCCCAGGCGCGAGCCTAAGAGTTTAAGTGAAAATCAATGTTATGCTTTTCCTTCAAGAATAGGTTTTACAGTAGTATCAATGATTTCCTGTAAAGTATTACAAGATCTGTCAAATTTTTCCTGATCAGATTCAGTTAAAGGTAATGTTAAGATTTCACGGATACCTGCTCTGTTGATGATTGCTGGAACACCGATATATAAACCTTCATGACCATACTGACCTTCAAGGTAGCATGATAATGGAAGAACTGTATTTTCGTTGTTTAAGATTGCATCTACTAATCTAGCAAGAGACATACCGATACCATAGTAAGTAGCTCTCTTCTTGTTGATGATTTCATAAGCTGCATCTCTAACCTGTTCGTAGATTCTCTGTAACTGGTCAAATGGTACTTTTCTTTCTTCTACTACTTCAAGAAGTGATTTACATCCGATATAAGCGTTTGTCCAAGATACGAATGAGCTATCACCATGTTCACCCATGATATAACCATGAACTGAAGCTGGGTTTACTTCGAAGAAGTTACCAATTTCATATCTTAATCTTGCTGTATCAAGCATAGTTCCTGAACCAAGAACCTGGTATGGATGAAGACCAGTAGCCTTCTGCATTACGTAAGTCATGATATCACATGGGTTAGATGCTACTACGATAACACCATTGAATCCTGATTCTTTAATAGACTTACCAACTGAAGCCATGATCTTTGTGTTAATTGCAACTAATTCAAGTCTTGTCTGACCTGGTTTCTGAGCAGCACCAGCAGTTACAACGATAACGTTTGCATCTGCACAGTCAGAATAATCACCTGCATAAACCTTTAATTTACCGTTTGCATATGGTAAACCATGAACTAAGTCCATTGCTTCCCCTTCTGCCTTTTCAGTATTAACGTCTACTAATACTAATTCGTCAATACCCTTGTGGTTCATTAAAGTATAAGCCATACTCATACCTACAAAACCTGTACCAACTAGAACAACCTTACGGTTACCCTGAGCAGGCATGTCATTTAAATAATCTGTCATTGCCATAATTTATTTCACTCTCCTATACCTAGAAGTATAGTATAATCATTTCCCAAATACAATAAAATATTTGCGTTTTAAATAAAAAAATTTATTTAAATTTAGTTGATAAATTCATGCTTTTTTGATGTATACGTTTTCAGCATTTCAAAGAATGTAAGTGTAAGCGAATTCATTACAATGAATTTAATCTTTTTGGTCGTGAAGGTTAAAATTGACTTTTGGTCAATTACTAGTATAATTCTAAATGGAGGTATTTATATGAATGCTCTGACTGATATTAAATCTAAAATAGAGAAAAATAAAGAAGAAAAAAGGGAACGTCTTCTAGCAAGTGCAACTGCGCTATTTGCTGAAAGGAATTTTAATAATACATCTATTTCTGATATCGTAAATAAAGCAAAAGTCGCAAAAGGTACTTTTTATTTATATTTCAAAGATAAATATGATATTAGGAACCAGATAGTTCAGGAAATCAGCAGCGAACTTTTCGATAATGCAATGAAAGAGTTAAAAAAGCATAATGAGATTACTCATTTTGCAGATTCGTTAATATTTATTATTGATCATGTTATCAATGCCCTTGTTGCTAATCCAACAATTCTCACTTTAATGAATAAAGATTTATCTCTTGGTATTTATTCTCAGGAACTTACAAAGATTCTAAAAGAAACAGATACTTTGAGTCTTTATGAATTATTTAAAGATGGCGTTGAAAGAGAGAATTTAAATATTAAAAATATTGATATTACATTCTTTACTATTGTAGAACTTGTTGGATCAACATGCTTTAGCTGCATAGTAAATAAAATTCCTTGTTCTATTGAAGAATATAAACCTTATCTTTATGATCTAATTCGCACTTTACTTCATGCTGCTTAAAAAAAGCAGCATTTTTATTTATGCTGCTAATAGATCGTTAACATAGTCAAGAAGCTTCTTTGTATCTGTATAGGTTTCTCCACGTGTGTTTTCTTTAAAGACAACTGTAATGATTGTCTTCTTTTTTACTTTAGAATAAGTAACAAGACATCTGCCCGCAAGATTTGTAAAGCCTGTTTTACCACCAATAACTCTCTTATCATAATAAGTAGAATCTTTCTGTGTCATCCTTACATTCTTCATTTCACGATTCGGATTGGATTCAAAGATATAGCTTTCTGTAGAAATGATTTTTCTTAATTTCTTATTCTTATAGAATTCTTTTGCAATAAGTGCCATATCCTTTGTACTGCATGTTTCTTTTAGCCATCCTTTATCTGCATAACTTAGTCCATGAGGATTAGAAACATCTACTTTCGTACAGCCAATCTTTTTAGCCCTCTTGTTCATTGCTTCAATAAATCCATCATAACCCCCCTTATAATTCTCAGCCAGGGTAAGGGCCATTTCATTAGAACTCTTTAAAAGCATTCCATGGATCACATCTTTAAAAGGAATTCTTTCACCATCATAAACTGGTGCTGTATGAATAAATACACGATCTGGTAAAGACATAATATTACGTGTAGTCAGTGCGTCATTATCCTTATAATAATCAATCGCAACGAGAGCACTTAAGAGTTTAATAGTAGAAGCAGGGTAACGTGATTCCTGTTCATTTTTTGCATAATAGACCTTTCCGGTATCAGCATCCATCACCACTGCAGAAACATCTTCAGTATTAAGTGTAGGCTGTGGAATAGAAACAACTTTCTTCTTTTCCTCTTTGACTGGTTCTTTTGTTGCACATGCACTCAGCAAAAAAATGGCACATAGCATACAAATCCATTTACGATATTTCATTTTTTATCACCTTCTTAGAATATCTTAGCGATTTTCTGCCCATTCATCAATCTGATTCAGTCATTTTTCATTTTTTTTGAATAATAATATGTTATAATGATTTGGTAAAGGAGAAATAGTATGGTTAATTATCCAAACCTGAAAAAGGCATCGGTTAATGTGTCTATTCCTAAGAATTCTACAAGTAAGCACTATACTGCTTTTCGTGGAATGAGCTTAGAAGAAGACATCAACCTATCTAACACCTATTACTTATCTGTTGATCAGGCTGTCATCTATAAAAAACCGACGCCTATCCAGATTGTAAAAGTCGATTATCCTTCACGAAATAAAGCCCGTATAGTTGAGGCATATTACCAGGCGCCATCTACTACGGATTATAATGGTATTTATAAAGGCAGATATATTGATTTCGAAGCCAAAGAAACAAAATCATTACGATTTCCTTTTCGTAATATTTCAGAGCATCAGATCAATCATCTTGAACGTGTGCAGCGTCATGGAGGAATTGCCTTTATTATTATTGCCTTTACATCTGTGGGCGAAGTCTATTTACTGGATGCTTCAATTATGATAGAGCGCTTTTTTCATGACAAGAAGCAGCATATAAGTTATGATGAAGTGAAAGAAAGTGGACATCTTATTAAGCAGGGCTACCAGCCTAGATTGGCTTATTTAGATGTAATCGATGAATTTTACCTTAAGGAGGACACTTTATGAAGGTTCAATCAACCAAGGACGCAAAACAAATAAAGAAAACAATCAAAATATGTATTATCGCATTATGTGTTCTTGTAGCGAGCGGTAGTGGTTACCTTGGATTCAAGATTTATCAGCAAATCAGCAATTTTGATATTGATAATCTTACAACAACTTCCTACTCTTCTCAGGTTTCTCAAGATGGAGAAACATATTACAAGTATGGCAGTTCAATCGGGAAATATGTAAGTTATGATGATATTCCTGAAGTTATGATTGATGCTGTTATTTCTGCAGAAGACTCACGTTATTTTGTACATAATGGTTTTGATATTCCACGTATTATTAAAGCATTTATGACAAATATCTTAGCTGGTCATACTGTTGCCGGTGGTTCTACAATTACTCAGCAGCTTATCAAAAAAACATATTATCCAGATGCAGAAAAAACAATTGAAAGAAAGGTTGGAGAAGTCATCCTTTCAATTGAAGCAACTCAGCAGACTACTAAACAGAAAGTACTTGAACTTTATCTCAATAAGATCTATTTCGGTAAGGCAAATAGTGCTATTGGTATTTATGGGGCAAGCTACTATTATTTTGGTAAAAGTCCTGATCAGTTAACTTTACCAGAAGCAGCATTACTTGCTGGTACTATTAACTCACCAGTCTCATATGACCCATTCAAGAATTTAACTCTTGCAACAAAAAGAAGAAATATCATTCTTAACTTAATGCATGATCATGGATATATCACTGCAAAAGAGAGAGACGATGCGAAGAACGTAAAAGTAGAAAACATTTTAAAGAATGATCCAATTCAGACAAATGGTAAATATGCTTCTTATGTTGACCGTGTTACTCAAGAAGTACAAGAGTTAGGTTATGATCCTAACAAAACTAAGATGACAATCTATACTTACATGGATCATGATATGCAGCAGTATCTTGATGATGTATCATTAAGTAAGAATTATAGATTCACTGATCATGATATGCAGGCAGCTGCTTCAGTACTCGAATCAAAAACAGGACGTATTATCGGCCTCATGTCTGCAAAGAATTATCGTGCGAATAACTCAGATGCAACTTATCTAGATTATGCTTATACATTAAAAAACAGAAGACAGCCAGGTTCTTCTATTAAACCTATTATTGACTATGCAACAGCATTTGAATATCTGAACTGGTCTAGTGGACATACAGTAGATGACTCAGAATTCACTCAAGGCAGCTGGCATCCAAAGAACTGGGATAACAACTACCATGATGATGTACTTCTAGAAGATGCACTCGCAAATTCTTGGAACTTAGCAGCCATCCATACTTTAAATAGTGTTGTGAAAAAGGTTGGTAATAATCAGGTTGTAAGCTTCTTAAAGGGTCTTGGTTATAACATGGACGATGAAGATTTCAACTTGAACTATGCCATCGGTGGATGGAAATATGGTACAACTCCTACAATGCAGGCAGCCGCTTATGCAGCAATCTCAAATGGTGGTACTTATATCAAACCTCATACAATCCAGAAGATTGTCATTAATACAACTGGTGAAACAATCAACGTGGATGATGATATCCAGAAACAGGCAAGTGAAGGCATGAAAGATTCTACTGCTTTCTTACTTCGTCAGGTTATGACAAGCTATGTTAAGAGTAATAACAGTTATTCAGCATTTGATGTTGGAAGTCAGATTGGTGCTAAAACTGGTACTTCAAACTTCGATGCAACGATCCCTGCACTCGCTGGTAAGGACAAAGACCATTGGTTATGTGCTTATTCACCTGATTATGCATGGGCTTGCTGGAATGGTTTCCCTGGAGAAATATCTACAAAGAAACATAAGTATCTTGCAAGTGGTATGAATGATGCAAAGACTATTGCCGCAAAGATTGCGAAGAAGCTTGCAACTCGTAAGTTACAGAATAGTTATGAAACACCTAGCAGTGTTGAACAGGCACGTATGGTTAAGGGTGCATATCCTTATGTTTCTCCAAGTTCTTCTACACCATCAGATAAGATTATGACTGCATGGTTTGTTAAGGGTCATGGCCCTAGTGGTGTGGATGATGGTTCTTCTTATGCAGATGAATATAAAGTACCTGAATTAAAATCATTTAACGCTTCTTTAAATTCCAACAATTCAATTTCTGTCACATTCGGTTCTTATGATCCTGAATTTGAAGGTAAAATCAGCTGTGTTGTAGAAATCAGTGATGGTTCTTCTTCTAGAACTGAAACATTATCTTCAACAAGCGGTACACTTGAATACCGTGCTGAATCAGGAAAAACTTATACAGTGACTGGTTATTATAAACTAAAGAGCAGTGATACAACTTCTAATAAGAAGTCAGTGAGATTATCTAGTAGCGGAACAAGCGAACTAGGTACTGCAAAATTTAGCGTCAATGCGAACGGCGCAGCAGTTGCGAATGGTTCTACTATTTCAGCAACATCTGTCAATGTCAGCACATCTGGTCCTAGCGGTCATACAATGATAGTTTCATGTAATGGTAATAGTCAGACAGTAAGCTGTGGCAGTGGTGCGACAATCAGTGGTTTATCAAGTGGTAGATCATATGTGATTACTTTCACTGAAAAGAGTGCAAGTGGAGAATCTAAATATATTGGTTCTATTCGTTTTACAGTACAGACAGCAGAAAGTCAAAATGATGATTAAAAGGATTCCAAACGGAATCCTTTTTTGTGTATTGAAAAAAGAATCCCAAACAAAGGATTCTTTTATAGTTTCTTATTCTTTTCTTTACATATATCTACTAATGGACATTCCTTACAATGAGGTGACATTGCCTTACAATGATATCGTCCAAAGAAGATCATCTGATGATGTGTTTTAATCCATCTATTCTTAGGAATAGTCTTCATTAATTTCTTTTCTACAGTGAGGACTGTATCTTCTGGTTTCGCAAATCCAAGTCTTTTAGAGATACGCTCAACATGTGTATCTACCGCAATAGCTGGATAACCAAATCCTTCCGCCATAACAACATTGGCAGTCTTTCTTCCTACTCCTGGTAAAGATATTAAAGCATCATGAGATGCTGGTACAACGCCATTAAAGCGTGCCTGAAGGGCCACAGCCATAGCCTTGATATTCTTTGCCTTATTCCTATAAAGCCCTATAGAATGAAGATCTGACTCCAATTCAGGCAGTGATGCATTCGCATAATCATCTACTGTTTTATATTTTTGGAAAAGATGCGATGTAAGCTTATTGACTGATTCATCTGTTGTCTGGGCAGATAACATCACTGCGACAAGCAATTCTAAGTTATTAGAATGATTCAGTACACAACGTGCATCAGGAAACATCTCATCAAATGTATTGAGTATTCTATCTTGTTTTGTTTTAATCATTTTCCCACCAGTTATAATTTCTTACTTCTTCACTGACCTCTGGCTCTTCTTCTTGATATTTCTTAATATAATTCTTAGAATGAGCCCAGTTTTCTAATACTCTCTCTACATATCTAAAAGAGAGAGCATTTGATTTTACGGCTTCTTTTAAAGCAGATACAATCATCTCATCATCGTAACCAGTTCTTTTAAACTGATTGATATATTCAATATCCAAAGTACTCATTGTACGTCCAAACGCATCTTCGAATACTTCTACAAGGTTTACTTCTTCCTTCTTTTCAACCTTTATTCCAAGTAATAGTTTTTCTAAAGGTTTAAAATCAATTCTTAAATTAATTCTATCTAGATAATGACGATCTACAAGACCTATCATGATATCATCAATATCTTTAATAGATAACGAAGAAAATTCAGCCACTTTTTGAGGATAAATAGGTCTTACCCCTAATTCACTCAAGGTCATCATCAATAATAATATATGTGTTTCTTGATCTGTTAGTCCTATAGACTTTCCCTTCAGCAAGAGAAGTTTCTTGAAGTCTATACATTGATAATCTGTAAGCATTTGTGTACTCATAGGCGATAATATTTCACAAACTTTCCTTCATCTAAAGAATAATAGAAATAATAGAGATGAGCATCGTCCTGGTATTTACCAAAATAAACAAGATCTCCATTTTCATATCCAATTGTTAAATCAGTGACATTTACTTTATATTCATTATTGATTGTATGAATGATGTCTTCCTTTTTTGCAACAGAACCACTATAAGAATCTACTAATTTATATTGAGTATTGTAGACCTGGTAAACTATCTTTTTCTTCTTATCTTTAATACGAATGATATAGTAGGTCTTAGAGCTGTTATATTCATTGAAATAATCATCATAGTTAAGCTTATATTTAGTAATGATCTTGTTTCTTTCTAATGCGATGTTATTTTCATGATTGAAATAAGGGACATGTATATTCAACATACAGAAAGATACAAAGACAAGAATAACCACTAATAATGCGATAATTACACGATATATCCAATTATTGTCTTTCTTATTATTATAATTCATATTGACCTCCATAGTGCCACTATTATAGCGCATTTAGGACCAAAAAAAAAGAGATTCATTAATTTGAATCTCTATTAGAACTGCTTAAAATCATAAATAGAATTCTTAGCATACTTGCAAGAGTCGCACATACACCAGCAACATAAGTTAATGCGGCAGCATAAAGCATCTGCCATGCACCAGCATATTCATTTTCATTTAAATATTGTGCTTGTAATATCGCAAGTCCTCTTTTAGAGGCATTAATTTCTACTGGTAATGTAATAATCTGGAAAGCTAAAATACCACACATTAAGAAGAATCCTAAAAAAGCGAGCCTTGTAGAACCTAAAGCAAGACCAATCATAATCGCAATCCATCCCAAATAGTTACCTACATTACATAATGGAATAATCGCATTTCTTACTCTTATTGGCATATAGTTTTCATGATATTGAATAGCATGGCCACATTCATGAGCCGCAACAGCACAAGCGGCAATTGTTGTACCATGATAAATATCACTAGAAAGACTGACACTATTATTGGAAGGATCAAAGTGATCAGATAATTCCCCTTTTACTTCATAGACCGGAACATGTGTCATACCATGAGAATCTAATATTTCCCTTGCAACCTATGCCCCAGTAATTCCACGGCTATTTGGTCTACGACGATATTTCGCATAAGTCGATTTAATCTTTGCCTGACAATATAAAGAGAATACCATCGCAATACCTACTAAAATTGTACCAAGCATATATCCTGGATTTGTCATTAAATAATAACTCATTTTCATCAACTCCTATTAATTAGTATACATAAAATTTATTAACTGTATATAAACAAAAAAGATGCATTAGTTCATTGCATCTTTTAATCTATTACTTGGTTTGAAAGAAACTGTACGACTAGCTGGAATAATGATAGGTTCCTTAGTCTTTGGTGAAACGCCTTTACGTTCATGGCAGTGATTAATCTTAAATGTGCCGAAGCCTGAAATAAGAACTTTATCACCATCAATCATACTTTCTACCATCGTATCAAAAACTGTATTCACAAGAATTTCAGCGTCTTTTTTTGTTAAATCTCTTTTTTCAGAAACGATATTAATTAATTCTTTTTTATTCACTTCTGTAATGCCTCCTAATAAATTATCCTTGAGTAGTATAACAAAATCTACATATCATTTCAAGAGATAAAATACAAAAAAAGCACGTAATAAAGGACATAAAATGAATTACTATTTTTTGGATTTATAAGCCTTTTCCCAGAACTTATTTCCTTGTTTTATGAATTGATTTTTAGAAAAAAACGTGATATCTAGAGCACTTTCCTTTTCTTTTCTAATAACCGATGCAAAGGATTTTAAGGTATTTGCAACACGCCATGTATAAGGAATATGATCAATCAGAAAGTAAGCTCCAACCTTTAAAGACCCATTATAATAGGCATGTGTTTTCTTGCAATAAAGTGATAATATTTCATCTGCATAATCACAATAATCAACTTCATATTCATCACAATAGATTACACTATAGATTGTTTTATGATTCATCAATGTTTCATTATTTTTCATATAATCTAACATACATGAAGGTATTGTCTGTGATGAAATAGGAAACATAAAAATGATTGTATCATTGTTTTCTACATCTTTTTCTTCTATCACCTGTAAGGTTTTGATTGATACATTTCCTTTAAGATAATGGGCAAGCTTATAGGCTTGATTATACATGATCTTTTTTGTATAAATGAGACCAGATAAAATTATAAGAATATTATCCACGATCAACACCTCCAAATGTCTTGAGTGAGTTATCTAAATCTTCCTCTGTACAAAAATAAGTATTAATAGAAGAAATAAAATAACCTAGAAGTGAGTCATTTAAATAATTCATCAACATCTTCTGTTCTTTCTCAGATATATCACCATAGCCTATAAGAAGGATTTTCTTTGATTGCTGAGCTAAAGAAGCATGACAGGTTATTCCACCTACTGTTGTATAATAAGGCTCATATGAAGAAATATTGCGTTCTATAAAGGATTTAAGTTGTGTATCAAAGCATCCACAATAAATATGTGTAACTAAAATAATAAGAGTTGCCTGCCCAATCCATTGATTGATTATAGAAATATCATCGTGATAGCGACATGGAGTCCTCTTTTTAAGACAAGTATAATCACCTGTGCAGGGACTATATTTAATATTATTAAGATTAACTACAACGCTTTCTTTAAAAAATTCTAAAGGAATATCTTTATCTGTAATAACTATATTTTTCATAGATATCGCCTCCTAAAATAATTTTACAAGAAGATATGAACAAATTCAATAAAAAAAGCCCTCCTGACGGAAGGCATAAAAAAAGGACCTGGCAGCTTGCTATTGTCGCGTCTTCACACTATCGTCGCCGTTATGATGCTTAACTTCCGTGTTCGGGATGGGAACGGGTGTGTCCATCATGCTATCGCCGCCAGATCCTCGAGG
>OJKO01000454.1_pt1 | contig 16672 bp, 16 predicted proteins | sample 1596541 | NCBI WGS metagenome assembly OJKO01 (sample SAMEA4350163, study PRJEB24818) | metagenome | biome: human; feature: gut; material: faeces | place: Denmark | collected 2013-09
GGGGCAGCCATTTCGACTAACCCCTACTAAATTTCTTGAATCCAAAAAAATTCATCTACTTCTAAACAAAATATTTTAAGAATTCCTCAATTGTAACTGCGGTCTCATTTAAGTTTAATTTATCACACAAATCCCCGATATAAGTCTTTTTCAACATACTTTCTTTTAATAATTCATCATCTGAAAAGATTTCTTTTGCATTTCCTACTCTTAGCAGGTTTTTATGTGACATTACAAATATTTTTTTAAAATTATTTACTGCGAACTCCATATCATGTGTTATAGTAACCACTGTTTTATTCTCTTTTTTCAGCTCTGTAAGAATATTTTCCAATCTCTTAATTCCAATTAAATCTTGTCCGGCAGTTGGTTCATCTAAAATCAATATTTTATCATCCATTGCCAATACAGATGCAATAGAAACAAATTTACGAATTGAAAGTGGAAGATTATACGGATTTTCCTGCATTTGTTCTGATAATCCACATAACTTAGCTGCCCATTCCGTTTTCTTCACAATTTCTTCTTCTGATAATCCTTGTTTTTTAGGTCCAAATCTAATTTCATCTTCGACATTATTATGAAAAATCTGATCATCCGGATTTTGGAATACATATCCTGCTATTTTTGACAGTTGTGCTGTTGTATAATCTTTTGTATCCATTCCATCAATCAAAACCGTTCCATGCGTTGGCTTTAATAATCCATTTACCATTTTTACAGTTGTTGTCTTTCCAGCACCGTTCTGACCTATAATAGCGATTGCTTCTCCTTCATTAATTTCAAAACTAACGTTTTCAACAGCGGAAAAACCATTCGGATACTGAAAACTCACATCTTTGAATTCAATAATCCCCATGTTTCTACTCCTTCTTTCCTATTTTTTGAAGCTGATCAGCCATTTCGTCTGAAGTAATAATGTTATCTTTCATTCTTACCCCATGTTTTTTCAATTCATTCGCGAGATAAACTGTTAACGGAAGCATAACCCCAAATTTTTCCAATTCAATCTCGGATAAAACGTCATGTTTATCACCATGACGAATTACTTTTCCCTGATGCAAAACCACTACTTCATCACAATATTCAGCCACTAATTCCATTTTATGTTCGACCAGAATAATTGTCTTCCCCATTTGTTTCATTGTTTTGATGATTTCAAAAACACGCTCCGTCTCCTGTGGATCCAACTGAGATGTCGGTTCATCTATTACTAAAATATCCGGTTCCAAAACCAATACGGATGCCAGTGCAACTCTCTGCTGCTGCCCACCAGATAATTCAAATGGATTTTTTTCCTGCAAGTACGTTGTATTGGTAATTTCCATGATTTTCTCTACACGCGTCTTTATCTCCGCTACAGGCACTCCAAAATTTTCTAATCCATATGCAATTTCTCCATAGACAGTATCCCTGGCTCCTGTAATCTGGTTAAACGGATTTTGAAATACATATCCTATCTTAGATGCTATTTCTCCCATCTCATATTCTTCGAGATTCTTTCCGTCAATAATAACCTTTCCTTTCATTTCTCCTTGGAAAAAATTAGGAATAAAACCTCTTATAATATTACACAATGTTGTTTTTCCACTACCATTTGCACCTAATATCGCATAAAATTTTCCTCTTTCAAAAGATAAATTTACATCAGCAATACTCGGGGTTTTAGTCAAAGGATATGTATATGTAACATTCTGTATATCTATATAAGCCATAAAGCAACCCTCCCTGCAATACCTAAAACTCCTAATAAAGTAATTATTACAACTGCTTTTTTATCTGCTTCTGTTTTTTCTATATCATATAAATGTGTTGGCTTTATCCCAGATGAAAATCCTCTTGCCTCTAATGTCAATGCTCTTTCTTCTGTTCCGGCTATCGAGCTTAATACAAGTGGAATAATCGTCGGCACAAAAACCTTTGCTCTTACTAAAAGATTTCCTTCCGTTTCTACTCCTCTTGCTTTTTGTGCATTCATAATTGTCTGTGATTTTTTCTTTAAAACAGGAACCATTTGAAGTGTTGATAGAACCACATAAGAAGCTTTTGCGCTCATTCCGCTCTTTTCCAAAGCTAATACAAAATCCTTTTCCTGTGTAACCGAAAAGAACCAGATCAAGCTACCGCCTACTCCCATTAATGTGATTCCAAGTTTTAAAGCAAATAGAATTCCTTCTAACTTTGCATTAAATATCCAAAAAGAAAATATTACTTCCCCTCTTGGGTAAAAAAATGTCTGTATAAACAACAATATCACAAATAGAACACCGACTGAATTTCTCACTTTACGGATGAAGCTCTTCCAGACATCACTTAGTGCAGCTATGATATTAATAATTACAAACACAACCAACTTACTTAAAATCCCCGGCATAATGATATCTAAAACAACCAGAACTATTGCTAAATAAAATTTTGTTAACGGGTAGAGCCCGACAATTTTATTCTCTTGCTTCATTATTCATTCTCCTTAAAATATGTACTAGTTACTCTTTGTTTTAATGAATTTTTCTCCATATTTGTATTTAACGAGAGATCTTTCCGGTATTGCTTTAATGATAAAATATGCAATAAAGACTGAAATTAATTTACCAACACTTTCTGTTACAATATAAACTGATAAAACTGACTCTAAAATCTGTTTTCCGGTTGCCATTAATCCTGCTGCTAACATGGAAGCACCACCACCAGTTGCTCCTCCAAAGAAAAATACAGTGATCGGTGTTGCTGTAATAGTTCCTACTAATGCAATGATAATTCCTGAAATAACTAATTTCCAAACCTTTGTCATCATATTATATTTTGATAACAATCCTGATGAAATTCCAATAAAGAATGCACAGAAAGCATATGGAATCCATGTTGGATCAAAAATACCGTTAATTAAGTTTGTTAATACACCCGTAACAGCTGCCGGAAGTGGTCCAGCTAATGCACCGACTAAAATAACACCTATCATATCCAAATCTACCGGTATTTTTAATATCGAGGTCATCTGCCCTCCGACAATATTAATTGCAATCGCTACCGGAATTAATAAAATTACCATCATTGAAAATGTTTCATTCTTTTTCTTCATTTTTATTCCTCCTATTTTCCCTCAACTAAATCTGTAATATCTTCGTTAAATATTTCCTTATAAAATAACTTATAAAACTTAACTACATCAACATCATATGCATATTTTGCATTGCATTTGTTTTCGTTCCAGTGTCCACCAATATCAACAATCGACTGACCTCTGGCAATTCCTTCTGTCACCACATCAATATATGCCGGTTTTAGCTTTACAATAGAATTGTCCAAGAAATATGCCACCGTTAATACATCATGCATCGGTGAAACTGCTTTTCTTCTTGATCTCCAGTTTTCATCCATTCCTTCTTGCGTAATATTATATACAAATGTTGACAATTTAGTATTTAACATTCTTAATATTTCTCGCATACTGCCATCTAAAGCAATTTTATTTGTAACATCAAGTCCAATCATTGTCACATCCTGAATACCAGACATCAGGACTTCATGTGCTGCCATTGGGTCTGCCCAGAAATTATACTCTGCCACAGGACTCATATTTCCTGTATATTTTGCCCCACCCATAATAATTAATCGTTTTAGATTTCCGGCAAAATCAGGCGACTTACGAATTGCATGTGCGATATTGGTACATGGTCCTATGGCAAAAAGTGTAATCTCTTTCGGATGCCCATTTACATATTCCACAAGAAAATCAACTGCATTCTGATCCTCTTCTTTTTTATTCGAAGCGATAGTATGGGCAAAACCGCCTAAACCATCATCTCCAAATGCACTCACTGTTTCCGGCTGCTTCTGGTCTAATGCAACCGCAGATCCCCGATATAACGGAATATCCTCTCTGCCACACAAAGATAGAATATTCAATCCATTCCTTGTCGTTGTATCCAATGCTCCATTTCCGGTAACGCTACATACTGCTTTTAAATCTAATTTTCCTGAGTATAACGCCAGTATAATAGCCAGTGCGTCATCTGAGCCCGGATCACAATCAATAATAATTTTTTCCTTTTCCACCTTACATTTTTCCTCCTTTCATTTCGTCTACCTCTTCACGAGTCGGAATTGATGTTTGTGCACCTTTTCTTGTTACTGCTATGGAAGAAGCTTTTTGTCCAAATTCAATTGCTTCTTTCCAATTTTTGCTTTGACTTAAAGCCAGCGCAAATGCTGCTGTAAAGCAATCGCCTGCTGCTGTTGTATCTATGGCTTTTACCGGATATGCCGGAAAAAATTCTTCTATATCTTTATTGATATACAAACAGCCATCTCCACCCATAGTAACGATTACATTTTTTACTCCTTTCTTTATTAATATCTTTGCTGCTTCAGTTATATCTTTTCTGTTCTTCACTTCCATTCCTGTCAATATCTGTAACTCAGTTTCATTAGGCTTAATATAGTCAATACCTTTCAGTATATTTTCAGGAATATCTTTTATCGCTGGTGCCGGATCTAAAATTACAATTTTTCCATCCTCTTCCACTATTTTTTTCACATATCCAACTATCTCTAATGGAATTTCTAATTGCATAATTATAATATCACTTTGTTTAATCAAAGCCAGATTACTGTCAATCAGTTCTTTTGTGACTTTACCATTAGCACCGGCAATAATTATAATTGCATTTTCTCCCTGGTCATCTACTGTAATAAAAGCTTGTCCTGTTGGAATATCATTCATTACTTCTATTCTGGAAATATCTACTCCAACACCTTTTAAGCTTTCAAGAAGTTTTTCACCTTTTTCATCATTACCGACGGCTCCCATCATGGCAATGTTTCCGCCCAATTTACCTGCTGCAAATGCTTGATTGGCACCTTTTCCACCTGGTATCTGGGCAATACTTTTCCCTGCAATAGTTTCACCAGCTTTCGGCATACACGGAGTTTCTATAACAATATCCATGTTTAAACTTCCAACTACCAATATTCGTTTCATTACTCTTTTTTCATCCTCCTTCTATCGTTATACTTTTTATGAATTTCTCCTTCATATATATCTACCGACTTTCTATCTGGCAAAGCCGGCTGTACACCATAACGTGTAACGCTGATTCCTGATGCATAAATTGCAAAATCAATAGATTCTATTAATTTATGACCTTCACTTAAATAAACTGCAAGTGCACTAATAAATGAATCAGCCCCTCCCGTTGTATCTACGGCCTCAAATCCTGTTCCTTCAAAAAAGAGTGAATACTCATCATTCTTTAAATAACACCCTTCTTCTCCCAATGTAACAATTACGTTTTGTATCCCTTTATTTCTTAATATTTCAGCCTTTTCTTCAATCGTTGTACCTTCTGGAACTAAAGTAAATAATTCTTTTTTATTAGGTACAAAATAATCAATTTTATTTAAAATTTCATCCTTTACCTTTGAAGTTGGTTTAAGTATGATTTTTATTTCATTTTCTTCGCAATATCCGACCGTATATTCTATAATAGATTCCGGTATTTCTGTAGATATCAGGCAATATTTTGCTTTTTCAAATATATATTCATATTTTTTTAGATGTTTAATACTTAAATTTGTATTCGCACCGGCATAAACCGTAATAGCACTTTCTCCTCTTTTATCCACATGGATATAGGCTTTTCCACTTGGCAAAACCGAATCAAATCGTACCCCCTCCATATGAACATGATTTTCAATCAAATTTGTGTATATTCTTTTCCCATCTATATCATTTCCCAAGCAACCGATCATATACACCTGACCACCTAATTTACCAACACCCACAGCTTGATTTGCACCTTTGCCACCAGGGAAAACATACACTTTACTTGCCATCTGATTTTCCCCTTCTCCTGGAATTTTATCAGCTTCTATCGTAACATCTATGTTCATACTTCCTACTACGATAATCTTTTCTCCTTGTTTCTCTCTCAACGGTGGTGCAACACTATTACGATGTATGATTTGAGGCGAACACATTCTAACCGTATCCGTTTTTTGTCCTGTTTTATCCATTTCGAATAAACATTTTGTTCCCTCACTAACCATCTCTTCAATTGGGAAATCTATAGCTGTAATCCCTCCACTAACATACTGTAGTTCTTTTCCTTCGCCTATAGCGATAATTGATAGCTCCTCTGGAATATTTGTTTTTCTTTTTTCTAAAATTCCTGCTACACGACATGCTATTTCAGGAGTACCGCAAATAATAGCTGTTTCGCTTTCTCCAATAAACTGTGATATCCCAAACTCTTCTATTTCTTCATAAATATACATCCATGCTGGGTTTATTTGCATATTCTTATTTTGCATTGCCAATTTATAATCTTTTAAAAGTCCAATCTGGCTCTTATTCACAATACAAGCTATTTTCTGATGTCCTTCTTGAACAAAATTTTCTACTGCCAGTTCTACTGCTTCAGATATTTTATAATAAAAAATCGTTTCATTCAGTTCATTTAATCCACTGGTATCATTGTAATTAACGATAACCCCCTTTTCTCTCTTATCCGCTATGTTTACAAAATCTTCTGTTAAAATTCCTGATACCTTTTTCAAAATCATGTCCTGACACAATATTTTTGTATCATTCTCATCTTCCGAATATCCAATAACAAGACCATAATTATTTTCACGTGCTATTCTTTCAGCAACTGCTATGTATCTTTCTTTTTCCTGATTATTCTTTTGCAAAATCAAACCAACAAATCGATTTTTCATACCGGCTTTATCAAGAAATTTAAAATATGGAACATAATGTTCTCGTTCTATTACCTCCAAAACCTTTTTTCTTGTTTCTTCGCTAATATCCTTATCTTTCCCATTCATTACCTTCGATACCGTCGAAGCTGACACACCTGCCAAATTGGCAATATCTCGTATATTCATTTTTCTCACCTAGCTTTATCTAAAGTCTTTAGTAAACTCGTTTTGTATGTTTCAAGCTTATCATTTTGTGCATTTCATTGCAATACCTCATGTAAACGAAACTTTTTTCCGACACGTTGCACAATTTACAGTTTTACTAAACAATGTTTTGCACAGTAGGATAGTTCTTCATGATGTTCTTCAAAGAAAACAAAAGCCTTCAAACTGATCTTTTTCAATCAATTTAAAGGCTTTTACATTATTCAAATATCACCCTATATATAGTTTCTATTCCCTTTTTTCCTGTAAAATATCTACGATCGTCTTCTCCGTTCCGATCATTCCCGGTGATGCGATCTCTCCCATATGACGCATGGTATCTTCCGGTGTAAACCCATTGATTCCATGAATATCATCAATAAAGATTTCATGCATTGCAAAATCCGCCGACTGAAATGCGGCATTTACAGCCACGACTCCTTTCATCGTACAGCCCTTATTTCCGCCATGACAGATCATACCGGTAATACTGCTGGACATGTTGTTGATCGTTCTTGCCATTGCATGCTCATCACCTCCATGAAGGAAAACCAACGCACAGGCCATTCCTGTACCGGCAGCAATGCCGCAGCCACAGAAAGCAGAAAGCTTACCGGAATACTCTTTGATATACATGCAGATAAGATAGCTTAATGCGGTGGCACGATATAAGGTTTCATCGCTTAATCCACGGATCTTGCAAACACCGTAAAGAGGCATGGTTGCAATAATTCCATGTGCCCCGGAACCGGTAATGCTCATGGCCGGTCTGTCAAGTCCGATCACACGTGCCTCAATTGCTGCATTGCAAAGTAAAGATGCAGTCTTTAACTCATCATCCGAAATAATCTTTCCGCCATTTTTCTCAAGCAGATACCGTGCATAGGTTGTTCTCGGGTTCTGGATTCCTTCTTCAAAAAGAGCATAGTTCATCTCATAGGCAGCCTTGATAAATTCAATTTCCTCTGCCGGAACTTCTTTTGCGTATTCGTAAATCTGTTTTAATGTATAATTGTGGATCAATGGTTTTTCTTCGTGTCCACCTTCCACAGAAGCTTCTTCCTTCTCAAGAAGCACCTCTCCATTTGCCTCAATACGAACAATATTTGTATGTGCATCGCGAATCTGAACTATAGCCTCTCCGTCTGTTGTCTTTACACAGGCTTCTATAAAAATACGGCTTGTGATCTCACTCATTTTTACAGTAATTTTTCCGTCTTTTACCAACTGCTCTGCTGCCACATTGTCAGCTTCTGTTACATCAGCAAGACTCTCCAGCTCTTTCTCCGGTTTCCCTGCTACAACTCCAAGAGCTGCTGCGTATTCGTTCCCATAAAAATGGCTGTTCGGGATACCACATGTATATGCATTTTTATACATACCGCTGTTCAGCAAAAGCGTAACCTGTTCCAGTTCTCCCGGAACGTAGGATTTTGCTTTTGAAACCGCATATGCGATCGCTCCCGGCTCGGTTACCCCAAGAGCCGGACGCATATCATCTTTAATTAATTGTGTTAATTCATGCATTTTCTTTTTCTCCTCTAATCAGATATTCAGATTATTGACTGCTTCAATGCTACTTCCATTGTAGCAAAGTTAAATGCATTATTCTACCAGATGACAGGCTACATAATGTTCATTTCCAACGTTTCTGAAGATTGGTCTTTCTTCATGACAGCGTTTGGTAGCATATGGGCATCTGGATGCAAATTTACATCCAACCGGTCCTTCTCCAGGAATATTCGAAATCTTTTGCTGTCACCGGACTTTCGTCTGACCATTTTGCATCTTTTCTCAAATGGAATATATATGTTTTTCCGTCCTCCTTTACATCCTTTTTTTGAGTTTCGTTTTACGAAAAAGATTTTCTCTGTGTTTTTTACTCACAGTACAATTATTACTGTCAGTATAATTTATTTTGTATATTATGTCAAAATATTGACACATTCACTTTATTACTTTATAATATTTTAACAACTGTATGTTTTGTTTTTCTATAAGAAAACAAATAAGTTACATAAAAATCGATGTTTCCTACTCTATCTTTACACCTTCTAAACTTCCAAACACACAAGAAGCACAAATGACCGGACTCATTGTGAGATTAAAGCCTAACACCTGGGTGACTGAGAAAATGATTTCACATGGTAATTACGATGAAAGTCTCCTGCTCCTCAAAGGGGAATTAGAACTCCGCATCGATAACAGCACTTATATGATCTACGAGGGCGACAGTTTCTATATCCCTAAAAATTGTTTACATAACTACCTGAATACATCAAATGAAGAAGCGACTATAATAGTTTACTTTTCACAATTAGTTTATTAAGGAAAACACGATTATGAAATATATTATTGATGCACATTTTGAACTGCTAACTGATGTCGCTGTATACCGTAAAAATGGAGTGCTGGATATGAAAGAACATAATTATTCAGATGAACGGATTTCTCTGCTTGCAGGCAAAAACTGGCTTTATGCATTCGAAAAAATCCTAAAAAAATAGTTTATCAGAAGGAGTATTTTTGTAATGAATTCAAATATGACAGAACAATTAGATCAGCTTTTCCGTATGTGGGATCGCGGTCTTTGCCCTGGCGCTCAGGTATTGATTCGCCAGCACGGTAAAACTCTTTACGAAAAATGTTTTGGATATGGAAATCTTGAAAATAAATTAAAAATCCATAAAGAAAGTATTTTCCATGTCGCATCTATTTCCAAAGAATTTACTGTTATGTCTATTCTTCTTCTCTGGAAAGAAGGAAAACTTGATTTAGATGACAACATCAAAAAATATTTAGATGAATATATCAACATTGAAACACCGATTACGATCCGCCAGATGATGAATAATGTCAGCGGACTTCGCGACCAATGGGAACTCTTATTTTTACGCGGTATCAAAATCAACGATCAGATTGACATGGATGATATCAATACAACGATATCTCTTCAGAAATCGCTGAACTTTGAACCGCAGTCACAGTATTTATACAGTAACACCGGTTTCCACTTATTGGCACTTATCGTTGAAAAGCTGTCGCAAATGAGCTTCCCACAATTTGTAAAAGAACGTATTTTCACTCCACTCGGAATGACACATTCTTTTGTCCGCGAAAGTTTTACACAGATTGTTCCGGATCTTACTTACTCTTACCAGGACGAAGGTGATGATACATTCTACTACAATCCACTGAACTATGCACTTTACGGACCAACCTCTGTAAATACCTGTGCTTCCGATCTCTGCAAAGTATTAGATGAGTACATTCATCCAAATGTGATCGATCCTGAAATTATCGAGCTTATGAAGAAACCTGTCCTTCTCAGCAATGGCAAAACGGCTGAATACTGCGGCGGACTGATCACCCATAAGCTTCATGGTCTGGATGTATTCGGTCATGGCGGTGCCGATGCTGCATACCGTGGTGAAATTATTTGCATTCCGGAAAAAGAACTGGAGCTTGTACTGATCAGTAACACCACAACTTACGCAATGTCTAAGCTTGCCGATAAAGCCGCCTGCATCGTACTCGGATTACCGGATTGTACCGAACCAGCCGTGCCGGAACATGAAAATGCACCTGCTCGCAGCGGTGTATTTCTGACAGCACTTCCGGATGATCCAATGTTTGTTGATATCACAGAGCAAAACGGTACTTTCTATATGCAAAGAGAATGGTGCCGCACAGAACTGGTAAAAGAAGAGGATGGCGGTTATCGCATTGGTTCATTGGATGAAAAAATCTACTTCACAGATAACGGAATCCTTTATCGGCTTCCTGGTCGTGTACTTACATTGACCCCTGCCAAGCCTGCAGATCCGGCACTTTTCCAGGAAGGAACCTATTACAACGATGAAACCGATTCCTTCATGAAATTAGTGAAAGTTGAAAATACCTGCGAAATCCATATGCGTCGTCATGGGAAAACAACACTTTACCAATCAGCATCAGGAAGTATTATCTTCCGAATGGATGCAAATCTTGTAATGTATGTAAAAGCTGAAAATGATACCATCATTATGGATGGCGGTCGTATAAAACATATCATTTACCAAAAACAATAAATTAACAGGACGCATGAAAAAACTTTCGTTTTTTCATGCGTCCTGTTGCTTATGGATACAATAACAGCTGTATTACACAAACAAAACTGTTTTCAGCATACTGACCGGATCACATCGCTTTTGATGTGCTCTTTTACACTTTCTAATTCTCCAGATACTTCCGTATACAATCTTCCTTCAACTGCTCCCCAATCACGATCACAACCTCCTGCCCGTCTCCGATCGGCTTCATACTGATCTCATGACCGGTTGCATTCAGCTGCATCCAGCTTCCTGCATCATCTTTCACGAATCCCTTCACCCGGAAAATACCGCTACATTCCGGATCCTGCATCATCTTCGCAACCTGCGTCTTCAATTCATCTGCAGAAATTTTCAATTCCATAAAATACAACGAATCAAAACCTTTTTTCTCATCCAGCTCCATCTTTCGATAATTTTCTGCAACATAACCGCTATTTAAGATCTTATCAAAATCCTCTTTCGAAAGCTCTGCTCCATCTTTTCTCATGATTTCCCGATCCAGCCTTCGCTTGCACTGAACCTGTTCAAGCGCTCTGTTCAAATGTTTAATTGTATTTTCAATCTGTTCTTTTGTTGCTTCTTCTGCCCTGCTGAGGATGATGCTTCCTGCATTTGCAGCCTCGGACGCAAGCAGATAGTCTGCTTCTTCTGACAATTCCGGCTCCAGTTTTGCGTCAACGATCGTAATCACATTGCCAATCTCATACCACTTATCCAGTGGTTCATCGTGAAGAACGTCAAAAAATTCGTCTACATCATAAATCCCGGATGGCTCAACAATTACTCTGTCATATCCGCACATTCCCATTGCGATCAACTTCGTCCGGAAACGCCGCCTGTGCGTCTCTTTGTCACACCCACCGGAAATCATTTCAAGCTCACAGTTATCTCCCATCAGGTCCTGCAAAAGAAGCATATCTACATTTACCGCACCAAAATCATTCTCAAGGATGCCAATGTTCATTCCTTTATCCAGAAGATATTTTGCATATTTTTTAATAAACGTTGTCTTGCCGGAACCTAAGAAGCCGGTGATTAAATCTATTTTTACCATCGCTAATCTTCCCCTTTGATTTTTTAGTTCTTCAAAAATTTTCTGCTGTAATTTTACTTCCTTCTCTCTACTTTTAAGATAATAGCATATTTTTTTAGTTTCTTAAAGGAACTCAAATAAAGAACTCAAACAGAAACTTAAATTTTGAGTTCCTATTTGAGTTCTTTTCATTTTTTCTAAAAAATCATTTCCTTTTTTACTTTTCTTCTTTCTTTATCCCAGCCTTCTCCAGAATCCCGTTCCACATCTGCTCTCGCTTTTTCTCCCGTTCTGCCTTTCCGTCATTCCACTTCTGTATAAATGCCATCTGTTCCAGATCATCTCGCTCTTCCATAAACAGCCTCTCTTTCTTACATTTATTCAGATGAATTATTTCCTGTACCTGACTATTATATGCGTGTCCGCAATGATTCTTTCCACTTTGCACGTTATATTTATAAGCAAGAAAAAAACAGGCATCACCCCCGACACCTGATTTTCTCTCACTTATTCACTCTTTAATTTTCTCTTCTTTCTTCCCCAGATATACATGGACAGTACAATCGCCACGCAATCCGTAAGTGCCTGTCCGTAAATGACTCCGTTTAATCCGAACACTGCATTCAACAGATACAATAAGGGAATCAGCAGAAGTCCCTGTCGGAGCACCGACAGAATCGTTGCAGGAAGTGCATCTCCAGTAGACTGCATGCAGTTCATATTTACAAAAAGGATTCCGATAAACGGTACGGAAACCATATATGCAGCCAGCATTTTCACGCCATAATATATAACGTCTTTATCGTTAATGAACAGGTGGATAATTGGTTCTCGAAAAAAGAAAAATAATGCCGTCGCCAGGATTCCAACGACCAGACAGCATTTTTTCGTAAAACAGTCCACTTCCATAAAACGTTTCTGATTGCCTGCCCCAAAATTGTAACCCATCAGCGGCTGCACGCCGTTTGCAAGTCCCATTTGAAGGAAGGTAATAAACATATTTGCCTTGAATACAATTCCAATCGCCGCCACCGGTGCATTTCCGTACTTGACCAGAATCTGATTCAGCACGATCGTTGATACACTCATCAGTGCTGAAAAAATTGCGGTCGGAAAACCGATCGAACATACCCTTGATAAAACCTGCTCTCCGCATTTGAAATACTTCGGACTGACGGAAAAGCTTTTACTCTTTTTCATGAAATACCAGAGATAATAAATGCTTGCCAGAATATTGCCGATTGTTGTCGCAATCGCAGCCCCTGCCGCCCCCATTCCAAGTCCGCTGATAAATACCGGATCCAGAACAATGTTGGCAACTGTACCGATCATACTTCCGATCATCGCCTCACTGCTTGCACCTTCCGCACGAACGATAAAGCTTGCCGCTGCTGACCAGATGATAAATGGTGCACCATAGGAAACGTGAAATATATAACCTTTTGCCATCTCATAAGTCTGACTGTTCGCACCAAATGTGTAAAGGAGCGGTTTCATAAAGAAAATCAGGATCAAAGCAAATAAAATCCCGACAATCAGTGATGCATAGGTTACAAATGCCGATGTATTCTTTACCCGTTTCTCATTTTTTTCTCCCATCGCCATAGATGCAACGGCACTTCCACCCATACCAAACATATTTGCAAATGCCATCAGTAAAATAAATATCGGATTGGTCAGACTGACCGCTGCTACCTGCAGTGGATCCCCAGTCTGTCCAACAAAAAAGGTGTCTGCCATATTGTAGACAACCGTGACCAGACTGCTGATCACGCTTGGTATTGCCATCTTCGCAACGGCTTTTGACACCTTCATACTTCCCATCAGTTCATTTTTATTCATCTGTCCGTCCTCCGTGCTGTTTTTTTCTGCCTGCGTTTTTCTTTACCGTATTCGCAGGAAAGGTATCCAGATTCTGCAACATTTTCTCTGCGATCCGCAGAAATTCCTGTCGTTCTTCTTTTGTCACTCCCTGCAGCAAAATCGTTTCCGACTCTTCGATCTCACTCTTAAGCACAGCTTCTATCTGCTCTGCTTTTTCAGTAAATACGATTTTCTTATATCTTCCATCATTTGGATCAGTCTCTCTTTTTATCAGTCCATTTTTCTCCAAAGATTTCAGTGTCTCTGTTGCCGTGGAAGGACGAAGTCCGAATTCCTGTTCAATATCCTTCTGATAGACAGATCTGTTCTGAGATTCTACTAAAATATAATTTAAAATATTCCCCTGTGCACCGCTGATCCCGATTGTTTCCTGGATTGCCCTGGACCGTCTACGGAGACGGTTGGAAATCTGATTGATCTTCTTTCCTGTCTGCATGATACCTCCCTTTGCCTTATGATATTTTACTTTATCATTTTTCGCATTAAATACTTCGTTTCCTAAGTATTTTAGGGAAGATTTTAAAAAAAGTCAATCAAAAAAAGAGACAGCCCATCATTTTGACAAGCCATCCCTTTTCGTCATATTTTATAAATCCTAAGCTTCAGACTCTTTCTTAGCTCCAAAGTAAGCCTTCAGAGAATTGATCACAATAACAAGTCCGAGTGCCATCAGCAGAACTGCGATGATCAGCTGAAGTCCTTCTACAAGGAAAGTAGCGGAACCTGCTGCATATGCTTTTACAAGTCCGATGGTTCTCTCTACCAGTGCGGTTCCTGTTACACAAAGCATGATAATCAGCGGTGCGAACAGCATCTTGTTGCTTCTTCCTGTTACCTTCATGAATACACAAAGTGTTACAAGTACAAGTGCTGACAGTAACTGGTTTGCTGATCCGAACAGTGGCCAGATATTTGCATATCCGATACGTGTCAGAACGTAAGCACATAACAGAGTCACGATTGTTGAGAAATATGTATTGCAAAGGAGTTTTCTCCATCCTTCTGCATGTTCCATATCATCTACACTGAAAAGTTCCTGGAAACTCATACGTCCGATACGTGAAACAGCATCCAGACTGGTAAGTGCAAGTGCAGATACACACATGGTCATGAAGCACTGTGCGATGTAAACCGGAATACCGAACATTTCAAAGAATCCTGCAACACCGCTTGAGAATACCTGGAATGGTGTTCCGGCTGCCGGTGTTCCGTCTGCTGCTGCAGCTGCACCAGCTACGCAAAGTGCGATAACTGCAAGAAGACTTTCCAGAACCATTGCTCCGTATCCAACCTTCAGCATATCCTTTTCATTGGATACAGTCTTAGATGATGTACCTGAGGAAACAAGGCTGTGGAAACCTGATACAGCACCACATGCCACGGTAACGAACAGGATTGGGAACATATCTCCAAGTGTATCATTGTGGAAGCCTGTAAATACCGGAAGGTTCATGGTTGGATGTGCAACCAGAAGTCCCAGTGCAGCTCCTACGATCATACCGATGAACATATAAGTTGTCATGGTATCACGAGGCTGCTTTAAGATCCACATCGGAAGTACTGCTGTAAAGAAGATATATACAAATGTAATGTAAGTCCATGTATCTTTTGTTGCTGTGATCGGTACTAACATACCAAGACCAAGAGCAGCTACTGTAAATACAAGACCGACAACTGTTTCTTTCCATCCGTGAAACCGGAATTTTTTCTGTACCAGACCAAAGATCATAGCAAATACGATAAACAGCAGGGAAATGGCTCCTGCAGCTCCGTTTGTCTTTGCTGCATCTGCAAGTTTTACGACACCGTCTACTTCTGTGTAAGCGTTAAATGTACCTGCAACCATATCTGCGAATGCTGCAATTACAAGAAGTGTAAACAGCCAGCAGAAAAGCAGGAATACTTTTCGTCCGAATTTACCGATATATTTTTCGATCAGAAGTCCCATAGACTTTCCTTCGTTCTTTACACTGGCATACAGTGCACCGAAGTCTGTAACAGCACCGAAGAAAATACCTCCAACGATGATCCACAGGAATACCGGAACCCATCCAAATACCGCCGCCTGAATTGCACCGGTAACAGGGCCTGCACCTGCAATTGACGAAAACTGATGACTGAATACGGTCCATCCGTCTGTCGGAACATAATCCTTTCCATCTTCAAATTTCTTTGCCGGAGTCTCTGCTTTGGGATCGATTCCCCACTTATTAGCGAGCCAGCGACCATAGAATACATATGCACAGCTAAGAAGTACTGCTGCGATCAATACGATAACTAATGTATTCATACTAATCCCTCTCTTTCTCTTCCAGTTAAAATAATTAAGTTTTAATAAGATAAATAAAAAATTTATTAAATTATTATAGTGGTGTTTTAACTCTTTAAAGTCCTTTTGTCAATGGACTTCTCGCAATTTCGGCACGTTCACATGATTTTTTAGAGTATGCTCTGTTTTTTTGTGCATTTTTCCATACTCCGCGTTACAAAAACATATGGCCGTTTCTCGAAAGCATTCCTGTAATATACAATTTGTCCGTGACACCTGCATCTGACTCCAGAATATGAGACTCCAGAATATGACCGGATATATTTTTATATTGATATTGACATTTTTTCCCAACCGAACTATACTGAATTTTGTAAATGAAACGGGGAGCTTGTTTGACAGGCTGAGAGGAAGTTCAGAACTTCGACCCATATACTTGATTTGAATAAGGACTGGCCATAGTAGAGAGCGAAGCCGGGCGGCCAG
>OJKO01000457.1_pt1 | contig 16621 bp, 8 predicted proteins | sample 1596541 | NCBI WGS metagenome assembly OJKO01 (sample SAMEA4350163, study PRJEB24818) | metagenome | biome: human; feature: gut; material: faeces | place: Denmark | collected 2013-09
ATTTCAGACTTTGATCGACGTTCCGTATACTTCCTTAAGCGGCGAAGTTACCGATAACTATGACCTGCGAAGTAAGCTGGCTACAATAAGAACGTTTTGGGCGATCATCGGAGTGGCAATCGGCGGCGGGATCATGGCATATACCGATTTTTTAGAGCCTGTTGTCGGCGGCAGCAGACAAGCTTGGTCCGTATGTTTTGCATTTTTCGGCATTATCTGTACGCTTAGTATCTGGATCGGTTATAAGGCGAGTGAAGGATACGAAAATAAAGATATTATTACAAAAAAATCTTATTCCATAAAAGAAATGCTGGAAGGTCCTCTTCGGAACAAGCCGTTTCTTCATTTAACGATTGCGTTTATATTTGCAATTTTGGCACAGGCGATTTTTCTCGGAGTATTGGTATATTATCTGAGATATAACCTGAACCTGAACGACACGCAGGTATCCCTTGTGAATATCATTATGTGGATCGTAGCGTTGTTTTGGGTTTTCCCGATAGATCATTGGTCTACGAAATATTCAAAAGTTGTTTCATGGACGATTTCTATGGGAATCTGGCTTTTGTGTATGATCGTGTTCCCTTTGTTCTTCTTAAAGCCGGGTTCAACCGCAGCGCCGATCATTATGACGAGCATTCTCGTAGTTGGGTTAAACGCACTGTATCAGGTTATTTATGCCATGATTTCTGACTGCGTAGAAGTCGATGAATTGATGAGCGGTGAAAGACGGGAAGGGTTGTTTTATTCTATGGCAACCGTATCCCAGAAATTAGCCGCTGCGTCCGGCGTCAGTGTTTTAGGGATGATTATAGATTATGTCGGATATAATCCGGCGGTATCCGTGCAAAGTATGCAGACAGTTCAAGGGTTTCATAATATATTTGTAATAGGAACTTCTGTCTGTCTGCTGCTGTCCATTGTGACAATGGCAACAAACCCTCTGACGAAAAAACGTTATTCCGAAGTGTTGGAAGTCGTGCGCTTGAAAAGGGCAGGGAAAGAGATTGCTTTAGATGAATTTAAAGATTTATTGTTTATAAAAAAGAACCGAAAATAATATAACATATGAAAACTCTCTTTTTGCATTTTATATAAGGAAGGAAATGCATATGACCTTCCTGTGTTGAGGTGGGAAAGAGAGTTTTTATATTTTAAGGGAGATGTGTGGGGACTGTGATACAGGTTTAAATTTTGTAAAGAAAATGTAAAAAAACTGAAAAATATACAAAATTCACATTTCGTATAAGTAAAAAGTGGAATAGTAGGAAAAAATAAATTATTTTACATAAATTGAGGGCGAAAACTTGACAATTTTTCATGGGGGGGGGTATAATTTTACTGTAGTATAAAAATAGAACAGAGGAAAGAATTCAGCGATCAAAGCTTTTAAATGCCTACATAGTCAGATATGTGGGCATTTGTTATGTTAAAAAATATAATACCTACCTGAGAGGTATTATATAAAAAGAGATTTATATATTGTAAGTATGATGGCGGCATTCTTTCACATGGAGGTCGTTTTTTTATTTTGTATATAACTTATGAGGAGGCGGACTATGCAGCTTAACGTGACAACAGATTATGCGATCAGAACTGTTTTATATCTGGGGCAATGTAAAAAGATTGCTTCCGCTACAGAGATATCGAATGAAATGGGAATTCCAAGAGGATATCTTGAGAAAGTGCTTTCAAAACTGAAAAAGGCAGAATATATTTCCGCAGATCTGGGAGCCAGAGGCGGATATCGACTTAATAAGACTTTAAAAGATATTACATTGGGAGATGTGATACGCCTTATGGAAAGCACGACAAAAATAAACCGATGTCTGGAGGATGATGCTTATTGTAGTCGAAAGGCGGTAGATTTTTGTGCGGTGCGAAGATATTACGCAAAAGTTCAGGAAAAATTAGAGACCCAATTTTTCAGTATTTCATTGAAAGAAATTTTGGAACAAGAGGGAGCGTGAAAAAAAGACAGTGAAGAATAGAGACATAAAAAAATTATTTAAGTGGAAAATATGGAAAAAGGGAACTGCATGTCTGTTGGTATTTTCTGTATTGCTGCAGACGGTGACTGTTTCGGCGCAGGGAATAGCGAAAGGGCCGCCGATCGATATGCAGCTCATACAGCAGCTGCAGGAAGCAAAAATGCCGATGCAGTCAGACGTGTCAGAAGAAGGACAGATCGTTCAGTCGTCGGGTGAGCAGTCAGAGCTGACAGAGAATGGACAGACAGATCAGCCGTCAGGCAATCAGTCAGGTTCGATGGAAAACGGGCAGACAGGTCAGCCGTCAGGCGATCAGTCAGGTTCGATGGAAAACGGACAGACAGATCAGCCGTCAGGCGATCAGTCAGGTTCGGCAGAAAACGGACAGGCAGTTCAGCCGTCAGGAGATCAGTCAGGTTCGGCAGAAAACGGACAGACAGATCCGTCATCGGATCAGCAGTCAGAAGACGCAGATTTATATGAAAACGGCATTATTAAGATTTACAACATCGAACAGCTTCAGGCGATCGGTACAGGAAGTTCTGTACGGATGAACGATACAGAGAAAGAACTGTTCGGCACAGGCGAAGAAGTTGTTGACGGCGGAAATGCGGTTACATATGCGTCAGATGCGGATTACATGCTGATGAATGAAATCCCGCTGACTGCGAAAACGATGTGGACTTTGCCGGAGGGATTTACCGGAACATTTGCAGAAGCTCCGAAAGAGGATGCTCCGTTGTATGATAAAGAAAGCGATACGGTTTATGTTTACAATAACTATCAGCTTCTCTTGATCGCTTCGGAAAATTCGGCGGAAGAACCGATCATGTCTTATGATATGATCCCTGAAAAAGTGGGAATAGGTCAGCTTCTGTATAAAGACGGAACTTTGGCAGATGAGAGCGCGGAAGCGGCGCAGGAATATCTGACTTACAGCAAAGAACATAATTATGTGTTAAGTCCGTCCTTTACAGAACAGATGCCGGAACTAAAGGCGGAAAAGATTAAGAAAGAAGCAACGGTTCAGGCAGATGCGGGACAGCTTGGAGGGCGTGAGTATCTTGGTCAGGTTTATACCAAAGTTGAAGGAGAGCCATATATACTTATCGGAAACGAATGGCAGCTTAGAGCAATCGGACAAGATGCGAAGCCTAAAGAAAAAGGCAATCAGTATATGCAAGTAACCCCAATGCTGTATGTGAAATCCATAGTAGACCTGCCTTGGCCGTGGGATGATAAAATAACATATACCCCATATTATCCCGGCGATGCCGACTTCAATCTAAAACAAGGTGAGGCTTTGGGAGAAAGTGGAATTGAACAAAAAGATTTCATCTATTTTTCAGAAGCAAATACAAACAAAACAGAAGGTTTGATGAATATCGAATATGATAAAGAAGGATTAGTTGGATTCTTGCTTGGACCACTGGGAGAGCTGCTTGGTGACATTTTACATGCACTGTTAGGACCTTTGTTTGATATACCGATATTAGGGGATCTTTTAGCAGGTCTTATCGGTGAGCGGACAGATGATATTGTTATCGTGGATAAGGAATTTAATCAAAACAACGTTCAAAGTTATCCTTCTCTATCAGAAGCAAGCAATGAATTAAAATCGCTAAAATATTCTCCGGATGCCAATTATATTATTTTTCGAGATATTGATTTATTGCAGGGAGAATATTCCGACGGAAAAGAGGATGACTGGACACCGCTTCACTTTTCGGGAAAAATGGAAGGACGCCTGAATATGCAGGAGGGCAGCGTGCCTACCATTAGTAATATTCAAGTGAATCAGACAGGGGAACTGGATATCCAAAAAGACAGCGGAATTGGATTTTTCGGAACGATCTCTAATGAAATGAAAAAAAGTGGGAATGGTGGTTTCGAGTCTGCGGGGAAGGCGGGAGTAAAAAACCTCCATTTAGATCAAGTTACAGTTAATAATCAATCTGTGACAGTAAATAATGATCCAAAATCATTAGTAGAAGGATTGTTGGAAGTGCTGGGTGGATTGTTGGGTGGAATTCTGGATCTGATAAGTGGAATCCTTGAAGGACTGGTTCCGGTAATCGGAAACTTAAAACTGGGAGATGTCATTAAAGACTTATTGACATTAAAGCAAAGCAGTCCGGATATGTTTGCGACCGGAAGCTTTGCAGGACGTATTGTAGGGGATGTTTCTGTTGAAAACTGTACGGTAACCAACGCTTCTGTAACGAATGTAAAAGGAATGACAGGAGGATTTGTCGGATATACATCAGGAGAAGCAACCTATATTCTCGGAAATGTGACAGCGGGAGTCGTAGAGCTATTATCAACCTTGCTGAATATTCTTCCGGGCGTGGGACTGGGAGATTTGATTACGATTCTTTTGAAAAATGATGTTCCTCTTGGACAGTTATTGCCGAATGGCTATTATAAGCCACTGATCCAAAACAGCAGTGTTTCTCTTTCAGAGGGATCGATCGGAACGACAGGAACGGGGAAAGAAACTGTCAATTACAACGGCGGATTTGTGGGAAGCCAGACAGGAACAGATATAAATAACTGTTCTGTAACCGGTTTGAATCAGGTAGTGGCAGATATCGGAGCCGGAGGCTTTGCCGGAATCGAAAAAGATGCACAGGTTAAAGGATTATTAAGTGATCTGGGAGCGGAAATCAAAACGTTTGATATTCGTTCTACACAGAGAAATTGTCATGTAGACGCAAGCGACCTTTCAGTTACGGCGACAGATAGTTATGCCGGAGGTTTTAATGGCGTAATGGCAAATAGTAGCAGCATCGAATCAAATGTTTCGGGAGTGAAACTGGTTAAAGCCAATCAATATGCCGGAGGTTTTGCGGGAAGAGCTACGTTGGGCTATGGAATGGCCGTAGGTTCAAACGATGAACAAAATGATACTTTATTGCAATCTGTATCAAAACTACTGGAACAGTTACTTGCTTCGGGAAATGAAGAAGAACTAGGTGTGCTTCTTTCCTTAAGCGGTGCACAGCCTTCTGAAATAAAAGGAAGTTCTGTCAGTGGAACAAACTTTAGTGTTCAGGCAGCGGCAGATTATGCCGGCGGTCTGATCGGACAGGGAGACGGCGTACAGATCACATCCTCTGGAACTGAGAAAAATACGATACAAGGGGTAAGTTTTGTAAAAGCAAATAATTATGCAGGCGGAATTTCAGGAGCAGTTACTGTAGCTGATGCGGTCGGCGTATTGAACGATACACTGGGAATCGGAAGTTATCTTTCGTTTACTGTATCGAATGTAGATCTAGGTGGTAATGATCTTCAAATCGAAGCATCGAATAAGTATGCTTCCGGCGGAGCAGGTTTAATGCTTGGAGGAACAGCAGAGCAGATTAAAATTGAAGGTATTCAATCTGTGACTGCCGGAAATTATGCCGCCGGGTTTGCCGGACGGGCAGGAACAGGCAGTCTTGCAAAAGAAGGCGGTCTGGATCTTCTGGGCCTGGGATTGATTAAAGTTGACAGCTTACTTAGTCTGGTTGATGGTGTTGCCACAAAAGTTTCCAATGTATCTGTGAGCGGAACAGAGAACGGCGCAGTCATCAAAGCCAGTGGACAGGTTGAGATAACGGAAGGCGAATCTATTCTTGCCGGAGGCTTTATTTCCGAAGCAGAAGGGGTACAAATTGCAGATTCACATGTGACAAATCTGAAGGCAGTTTATGCAGAAGCTGCAAAAGATAAAGAAGGTTATGCCGGAGGCTTTGTGGGAAGAAGCCACACAGGCGGGCTGGCAGGTCTGGCCCAGGAAGACAAAGACGGAGCATTGAAACTTCCCGGAATTGTAAATGTCAGCGGGCTGTTGGATTTAGTTCCGTATTTGATACCTCAATATACAAATACTACCGTTACATTTTGCTCAGCTAATGAAGAACCTCAGGTCAAGGCTGATTATGCCGGCGGATTTTTTGGAGAAATGCAAAGCGGTAAGGTCGATAACAGTACAAGGACAGAGGCTTATGCAGTTTATGGTCTGGAAAAAGTCAAGGGTGAATCTCACGCCGGAGGCTTTGCCGGAAAAGTTGACGCAGGGGCAACGGCTTCTTCAAATGGACTGAATCTTCTTGGTGGTATTTTAAACCTTGATATCGGTCAGCTGCTCGATGTACTTCAAGTTTACATCCCGATCATTCAATCGGCGGGCGTGAAGTCGACAGAAAAAGGATTTACTGTAGAAGCGACGGATACAGACAGCTATGCGGGAGGTTATCTTGGATATGGCGGCGGTGTGCAGATTAAAGATTCGGATGTGACATCCTTAAAGCATACAAAGGTGACGCCGCCGGGCGATAGTCTGGAATCTGCAAATGGAGACAGCTATTTCGGAACGGATTCACAATATGCAGTCAAAGGTGGAAAATACGCCGGAGGTTATGCAGGATGTGTGGATATTGATTCCGCGGCAGCAGTCGGAGGCGGATTAAAGCTTCTTGGGAACATCGAGCTGACGAATCTTTTGAAGGCGCTGGATGTAGTGGCGTCTACCATTGAAAACTCCGATGTCAACGGATGTGTCGGCGGTTATTCCGTACTGGCAGATGGCAGAGATGATAAGAATCAGAAGTTAGGAAAAGCAGGTGGATTTATCGGAGAAATGTCCGGTACCATCATCAAAAACAGTGATGCGAATTTATTCAACTATATTATCGGACGCGAGGCAGTCGGAGGTTATGCCGGTATCATGGAACCGGGAAATGTTGCTTCCGTAATCGAAGATGCCGGTATTTTAGATGGACTGTTAAATGTAACAGATAGTCTTGCCAGTCTGGTGCAGTCTTTCATTCCGATTATAGAAGACAGTCAGACGAGCAGCGTGCCTTGCGGCGGCGCGGTTCGTGCCGACGGCATCACTGACACCCAGTGTGTGAGAGGTCTTGCCGGAGGCTATGTAGGTTATAACCATGGTGGAAGAATTAAAGGATATGCGGCAGAAGGCGGCGGGAAGGAATGTGCCACGATTCGTATTCGTTCAGTCTACGGCGGCGAGTTTGCCGGAGGATTTACCGGATTGATGGAAACGGCGGATCTGGCAGGAACAGGAAACTTACAGCTTCTGTTTGGCTTACTGAAAACAAGTAATGTGTTAAGTCTTCTCGGAGCTGTTTATCCGACAGAAACGAACACAGCCGTTTACGGACCGCTTAGAAAAGTGGATATGGACACATGGAACAAGTGGGCGGAGGCTGTCGGCAACAACGGTGTTTACGGAGATCAGTTCACAAGTACACCTGTTGAGAATGAAGAACAGTTACAGGCATTAATCACACAATATGCCTATGGTTACAATGTTAAGGCGGGCAGAACGAGCGTCGGCAGACAGGATATGGAAGCAGGCGTAGCCGGAGGCTACGTCGGACGCATGAAAGCAGGAGTGGTTACCAATGCTCATGCATGGGATGCGAAATCTGTGATGGCATACAAGAGCGCCGGAGGATTTGCCGGAGAAATGAAAACCGGCGGCGTTGCAGAAGTCGGAAAAGTAGAGTTGATTGGTTTGGATATTGCAAATTCTATCAGCGCCGTGCAGACTTTCGTTCCGGTTATAAGAAATTCGGATATTACAGGTTTCCAGTCAGGAATGACGGTGAAGGCAACAGGAATCCCGGTTAAGGATTCAACCTTGAAAATAGAAAAAGTCGGTTATGCCGGAGGGTATGTCGGTCATATGGTTGGCGGACAGATCTGGGGCAACTGGTCTGAAAAAGCGAATACGTACAGTGCAACAGATGCCGTACCTGATCCGAATAATAAGCGATGCTTCGTGGCTAATTTGAGAAAAGTGGAAGGTACGAAAGCAATCGGCGGATTTGCAGGACAGATCGATCCGGCAAGCGCAGCGAATTTAGACACGGCAAGCAGTGAAGGATTACTTGGCGGATTGCTTCAGTATCTGATAGGAACTCCGGGAGATCTTGCACGGTTATTAGATGCAACTATTTCTACAGTGCGAGGCGCAGATGTCAAAGCGTGGGATGACTGGGGAATCATTATCAACGGCGCTTATACAAACGGTACAGGCAATACAGCCTATGCAAAGGCGGCGGGCGGTTTCACAGGAGAGATCAACGGAGCTGTTATCGGAGAAATGAATGAGTCAGAAAGCGGCGTTCATGTGTCGAATGTCAGAAGTGTGACAGGAGGAGAATACGCCGGAGGATTTGTCGGCCTTGCAGATGTATCTGCAATATTGCAAGTTAGCAATGGGAATACAAGTATATTGAGCGCCCTATTGACTCTTGGAGGAACAAGCGTATTAGATACGTTTAGAAGTTATGTTTATCATTCCGATGTGTCCGGTTCTGCAGAAGCAGGACTGGAAGTACAGGCAAGAGACAGTAAAAAATCAGAATATGTCAACGATCCTGTTTATTCGGGTTCAGCCGGAGGATTCGGAGGCGCATTGCTTAACGGTTCTGTCAAAGATTCCAAAGTGACAAATCTTCGCAAGGTCAACGGTATGAACTACACCGGAGGATTTATCGGACATCTCGGAAAGAGCGGTACGGTCGATTTGGACAATTTAGGTGCGTTGGGTGATTTATTAAGCGCAGGTGCAGGTGTAATGGATGTATTCGGTTCTCATGTAGACCGATGCAGTGTCGAAGGTGTCAACGAAGGCTTTACTGTACACAGTAATAATACGATAGACCAGAAAAATAAATCAGAAATCGCCGGAGGATTTACCGGATATGCAGATCTTGGAAGATTGTCAGAAAATAAAGTCACCGGGTTAAAACAGGTGACAAGCGGTCAGATCGCCGGAGGGTTCGCAGGAAAGACAACCTTTGCTTATCTTGCAAATATTAATCTGGATTCCGAGTTGGTTAAAGGATTAGTGACGGTTGTGAATCAGATTTTGAAGGCGCTTTGGTTAGATGAACTTCAAAAAGGTCAGGTAATTAAAATTGATTTAGGCATTATTGAAATTGATGCTTTATATGATGGGAAACTGGTATCTCTGAATCTGCTTGGACTGGATATTAAGGTTGGCTTAGCAGAGGATAAGAGTCTTGCGACCATCTATATCGGAGACAGTAAGATTGAGATCAACTGCTCAGAGAGCGGTACGATCGATGAAGAAAGCCTGAAAAATGAAATCAATATTTCACTCATAAAGGCAAACCGTACAAAGATTGATAAATGTACAGTGACAGGTATTGCAGACGGCTATGACGTCTATGGAGGCGGCGCCGGAAACAATGCCAACGGCACAGGTCAATACGGTATTGCCGGAGGTTTCGTCGGATGGAATAACGAAGGCTTACTTGAGAACAACAACATGTTCTTTGCAGACGTTATCCGAGGTGCAAAGGATCTGACCGGACCGTTTACCGGAAAGTCAAGTCTGAACTCCAACTGGGAATTTAACGATGTGAAAGGCATTGAAGGCAATGAAAACTATTACCGGATCTATCGTAATGGTGATACCGCATATGAGAAGCTGTTTGGTAAATCGGGCAAGGAACTTCAGCACAACTACGAAACATCTGATGCATGGAAGAATGTATATACAATCCGGCATATGACGAAAGACAAAGTTGTGAAGTTTACCGATCTGAAAGACGCTATGATGAGCGGCAGCGCAGGGCAAATACCTGTCAATGTTTATCAGGAGGACGGCGCGATGGCTGTTCTGATGAACAATACGGCAAGCAGCCCGACAGAACCGGGTGGCAATGAGGAAGCGCCGGATGTTCAAGACCCGTGTAAGGATCTTATTGAACTTCGTCTGAAAAAGGTTTGGAAAAGGGACGAGGAAAAAGATCGTCCGAATGAGGTCATCTTTAACATTACAAGAAGCTATGAAAAAGACGGAAAACCGGTTGTAGATACAAACTTCAATAAAGAAGTTATTTTGACAAAAAAAGATGCACAAACATCGGACATATGGGAAAAGGTTCTTACGGGAGCTGAATATACAGCATATCATGTTGGCACGGATGGAAAGAAATATTATTACACATATCATGTCAGCGAGATGAAAGTGGACGGATATACAACAGAAATAACTTACAAAGGCGATCGTCAATACAGTATTACGGTGACAAATACGAAAAACTGGTTTGACAGCCTTCTTCCGGAAACAGGAGGAATGGGAAAAGCTTTGCTCTACACGTTAGGTGTTCTGCTTCTTTGCTTAGTGACAGCTACGGAATACAGGAAGAGAAAAAGCACAAGAAGTCAGAGTAGCTATAAATAATAAAGAACAAAAAGAAAAGGAGACACAAAGAATGAGAAAAGTAAAAAACTCAATCAAAAAGATGATGGCATTGTGTTTAGCAGCCATCATGACACTGGCAATGGCAACAACTGCTTTTGCCGCAGACAGAATAAAAACAGGAAATTTGACAGTAAACGTCAATGAAGGAAACACGTTAAAGGGTCAGACAATTAAAGTCTATAAGCTCTTTGATTTGAGTGTAAGCGATACACATTATGCTTATACAGTCAATGCGGACTATAAAAATGCAATCGCAACAGCTTTAGGATTATCGAAGGAAGCAACAAGTGAACAATTATATAACAAACTTGCTGAGTATAAGGAAAATCCTTCGGGAATTCAGAAATTCGCAAATGACTTTACAGCAGCTGCATTGAAAGCAGGAACGGCAGAAACTGGAACTTCCGGAAAAATTACAAGTGCAGAGAAGAGTTATACATTCAATAATTTAGCATACGGTTATTATCTTGTATATCAGACAGGAACAAAGGAGATTCAGTCATCTCTCGTATCTGTGGATAAAGATAGCAAAACAATTACTTTAAAAGGTAAAGCGCCGAGCATTGAAAAAGAGGCAGACAAAACAACAGTTGAAATTGGACAGGTTGTAACTTATACAATTACAGGAACAATTCCGGATACAACAGGATATGCGCAGTATACATATAAAATCCACGATACATTGACAGAAGGTCTTGATTTTGTAGAAGATACAATGGGGAAACTGCCAACAGAAAAAAAATATGAGGTATCCGTTCAGATTGAAGGAGAGCAAGACTCAGTAATAAAAGAAGCAGATATTGATCCGGATAATGCCAGAAAGATGACATTGGATTTATCACAGTGGATTAGAGAGAATCAGACACATAAAGGAAAGACTTTTACAGTTACTTACTATGCAAAAGTTAATGCTGATGCCGTAGTACAGACAAACAACAGCGCTCACTTAGAGTATGGTAACGATCCGGATAACATAACTACAACAACACCGGACGTAGTAACAACACCAACTTATCCGGTACAGATTCACAAATTAATCAAAGATCAGCAGAATAGCTACCTTGCGGGTGCAATATTCCGTCTTTATAGAAGCGAAGAGGATGCAAACAATAATCAGAATGCAATCGCAGTTACAGGTTCTAACGGTACTTACACAGTAGACCCGGTACAGGTCGGCGATAATAAGATGTACGATATGGAATCTATCGGTGACGGGACAACAGTAGGCACAGGAATGAACTTAAAGTTAAACGGTCTTGCGGAAGGAAGCTACTGGTTAGTGGAGACACAGGCTCCGGACGGTTACAACAAGTTGACAGCTCCGGTTAAAATTACAATTACAAAATCTGATACTACGAATGTGGATGACTGGACAATCAAGCAAAATGATGGGGTGGTGGATGATAAAATCATCGACATTGAGAATACTACAGGAACACTTCTTCCGGAAACAGGTGGAATGGGTACTGTAATTTTCACAGTGATTGCAGTTGTGATGATTCTCGGTATTGCGGTAAGCTTCGTGATCAGCAGAAGAAAACGTGCTTAATCATTTATAATTCAGACATATGGATGAGAGGGCTGCCTTCGGGCAGTCTTCCCATTCGTTATAACAGCAGGGAGAATGAAATAAAGATGCGCAGAAAAAAGACAGAGAAAAAACAATTTTATATTGGGGATATTTTTCGCGTGATAGGATTGATTATTGCATTCTCCGTACTGTTATATCCGACAGTCAGCAACTATCTTTATGAAAAGAACGGCTCAAAAGTGATTTCGGCTTATGATGAAAACGCAGTGCGGTTAAGCGAAAGTGACAAGCGTGAAATGCTCGAGGCAGCAAGACAGTATAACGAAGAGCTTTTGGGAAATATTGAGTTATTAGATCCTTTTTCATCTATAAAGAAAGAGGTAGACGAGAGATATCAAAGCCTGTTAAATGTAAACGGGTCGGGAATGATCGGATATATCCGTATTCCTAAGATTAATGCAGAACTTCCGATTTATCACGGAACAGAAGAAAAGGTGCTTCAGTCGGGGGTAGGCCATTTTGAGGGGACGTCTTTACCGATAGGCGGGGAAAGTACCCATGCAGTTTTAACCGGGCATCGGGGACTTCCTTCTAAGTTGTTGTTTACGGATCTGGATAATTTGGAAAAAGGAGATATCTTCTATATTAAAGTTCTCGGTGAAACATTTGCCTATCAAGTGGATCAGATACTTACTGTGCTGCCGGAAAATACAAAGGAGCTTACGATCGTACCGGGAAAAGATTATGTTACATTAGTTACTTGTACACCCTATGCGGTGAATACACACAGGCTTCTTGTAAGGGGGTATAGGATTCCTTATGAAGAGGCAGTGGAAAAAGTTCCGGATGAAAAAATCGCAATAGGATTACCGTTCCAGATGAAAGTTTTATTTATAGGACTTTTCATTTTGTTTCTTATTTTGTTCTTTTGCGGTGTTGCTGCGTATGTGAAAAAGAGAAAGAAAAAGAGAGAAAAAACACGGAGGGAAGATCATGTTTCAAATGAAAAATAGATGGAAAAATATTCTTGTAGGTTGTTTGACTGTATTCGGAATACTGATTCCAAGTTTATCCTGCAGGGCGGAAAATGTAGGCTCTATCCAGATTGAATATCATGGAAGGACACAGGAAAATGAAGAGGTTGTATTTGCGAATGCGGATTTTTCTGTTTTTTTTGTCGGAAAGATGGAGGATGGAAAGTGGACGCTTGCAGGAGATTTCGGTAATGCGGGAGTTTCTCTGGAAGGAATCGAATCTTCTGAAAAAAACGAACAGGCAAAGCAGTTATACAACTATGCGGTTCGGCAAAGTATACAGGGAAACGCTTTGAAAACGGACGAGAATGGAATCGCAATGATCGGCGGATTAGAACAGGGATTGTATTTGATTGCCCAGACAAAGGTGTGGACCGATGAGAAGCAGGGCAGTTATCAGGCATCGCCGTATCTGATCAGTATTCCGGAAGAAATAGACGGCAGCTATATATGGGATGTTGTAACGAAACCAAAAAGCGAGTGGATCACGGAAGCGCCGCAGCATCCTGAAATGCCGGATAAAAATACGGAAACGGAGAAGACGGAAGGAGCGAAAACAGGAGATACAAGCTCGGCGGTTTTGTCATTGCTTTTACTGATATTCAGTTCGGGAGCGTTTATAATTCTATGTAGAAAAAGAAGAATATACAGGAAGGACTGACATAATATCCGGCATTTGAATGTTAATTGTTTAATATAAGCTGACTGTGTTATAATAGGATATAAAAAAGGAAAGGCTGTTTCTTTTGAGAGGAGCAGAAAGGGTGAATAACATGGGAAGTAAATATGCAGGAACAGAGACGGAAAAAAACTTAAGAAACGCTTTCTCGGGAGAGTCGGAGGCGCGCAATAAATACACGTATTTTGCGTCTGTGGCGAAAAAAGAAGGGTATGAACAGATTGCCGCGTTGTTTCGGGATACGGCGGATAACGAGAAAGAACATGCAAAAATGTGGTTTAAAGAATTGAACGGGAACGGAGATCCGGCAGATAACTTGAAAGCGGCGGAAGAAGGCGAGAACTATGAATGGACAGAAATGTATGCCGGTTTTGCGGAAACTGCCGAGAGAGAAGGATTTCCGGAACTTGCTCAAAAATTCCGTCTTGTGGCGGAGATCGAAAAGCACCACGAAGAGAGATACAGAGCGCTGCTGAAAAATGTAGAGACGGCATCAGTATTTGAAAAAAGTGAAGTGAAAGTGTGGGAATGCAGAAACTGCGGACATATTGTAGTAGGAACTGCGGCGCCGGAGATCTGTCCGACCTGTGCGCATCCGAGAAGTTATTTTGAAATACATGCAGAGAACTATTAAAATGCTGAAACCCATCCATGAAAATTGACATCCCTTCTGGAAGCGGATGAAAATACTTCGGAAAATCTAAAACTTGTAAAACAAAAAGAATATCGTTATAATAAATTATTAGAGAAAAATAATCTGAAGGGTTATATCGATGTGGAGGGTTATAATGAGGGAATATAGAAACCGTATATGTTCGGCAGTGCTGGCAGCAGTCTGTGTGATCGGCACAGCATTGATTCCGTCAAGAGCCGTACACGCAGAAGATGTAGTTGACCCGATCGCGGTGCAGAAACAGGCGGCATATGATGCCGTTCCTGAGACAAACGGTTTGGAAACTGGCCGCAGGGACCGCATGTATATGCAAATTCGGCGATTGTTATGGAGATGAACAGCGGGGCGATTTTATACGGGAAAAAAATAAACGATAAGCATTATCCGGCAAGCATTACAAAACTGTTGACAGCGCTTGTGGCGTTGGAAAATGCGGATCCGGATGACGAAGTTTATTTTTCCGAAGACAGCGTTTCGTTTCTGGAATACGGAGATGCGAGTATCGGGATGAGACCGGGAGAAATACTCAGTATGAACGATGCGCTGTACGGTATGCTGCTTGCATCTGCCAATGAGGTGTCTTATGCAATCGCAGAAAGTGTCGGCAAAAAGATGGGCGGAGGTTTTGAGACGTTTATCCAGAAAATGAATGAACGTTGCGAGGAACTTGGATGTACGGGATCTCATTGGACGAATGCAAATGGTCTGCATGATGAAAACCATTATACGACGGCGCATGACATGGCGTTGATCGGATCGGCAGTCTATCAGTTTGACAAGTTTCGGGAAGTAACTCAGACTTTAAATTATACGATTCCGCCTACAAACCTTGTGAATGAATCCAGAACGTTCCAACAGAATCACAAGATGCTTTGGGTAGGGGCACATTATTCTTATGATTATTGTACGGGCGGCAAGACCGGATATACGGATCAGGCAAAAACGACTCTTGTGACTATGGCAGATAATGCAGATATGCAGCTTGTTGCGGTTGTCTTGGAAGATCAGGGAGATGTGTATGTAGATACAAGGGCGATGTTTGATTATGTATATGCGAATTTTTCCAAAGTGTTTTTGAATGAACACGACAAGCCCGATGGCGTCAGGAAGTTTAAAACGGAAGATGCATATGTTGTTCTGCCGAAAGGAATTGACGTTTCATCTCTGGAGCATGAGATTACGATTACTGACAGGCAAAATGCCGCCGGAAAGCTGACCTATTTATACAAAGGTCAAAATGTCGGAACTGTAGAAGTGAAACTGACGGCGGATTATATTAAGGAAGAAACAGGGTATAATATTGAGCCGGAAATGAAATCCGTCGGGAAGAAAAGTACGGATAAAGAAGAAAAAACAGAGATGCCTATATATGTAAAGCTGTTAATAGCGGTAGTTCTTTTGGTAATCATTTTGTTGGCAGTTCTTTTCAGTCTGCTGAAATATCGGCAAGTGAAACGAAGGAGAGCAAGACAGCTTGCAAGAAAACGCAAAAAGGCATTAGAGCGCCGGCGGTCAAATACAGAGCAGACGGGAGAAAATGCTTTCCGACGACAGAGCAGTGCCGGCAGGAGAAAAAATACCCAAATAAGAAACCGTCAGGTAGACGACAGAAGAAGCGGAAGTTATCGCAGGCGAGACAGAGAAGGGCGGTACAGATAAATAAATTTACAGTATTCGCTATGTCACGGCGGAATCATTACGCTTATGAAAAAGGTTATATTATAAAGAAAGAGGATGAATAAAATGAAAGTAGCAGTAACTTATGAAAACGGAGAGGTTTTTCAGCATTTCGGACATTCGGAAGCTTTTAAGCTTTATGAAGTTGAAGGCGGCGAAGTGAAATCATCGGAAGTTGTTCCCACGAACGGAAGCGGTCATGGAGCTTTGGCAGGATTTTTACGGGAAAGAGGCGTAGAGGTTCTTATCTGCGGAGGAATCGGCGCAGGAGCGCAGAACGCACTTGCAGAGGCTGGTATCAAACTGTATGGAGGAGTTTCAGGTTCTGCGGATAGTGCGGTTCAGGCGCTGATTGAAGGAAACCTTTCATATAATCCTGACGTAATGTGCGACCATCACGGAGAAGATCATCATGGCGATCATGAAAACTGTGGAGGACACGGAGAAGGTCACGATTCCTGCGGCGGACATTGCGGACATTAGATACATTAAGATCAATAAGGACATTACAAGAGGGAGTTTTTCACTGAGATATTAGAGGGAAGCTCCCTCTTGTTGTATAAAGAACAGAAGAAATATGTGATATAGTTACAAATTGAGAGGTAATATATTGTGCAATACATACAAAAATCGAGGTGAAAAATGAGTACAAATACTATAAATGAGCAAATTTGAAAAATTGCACAAAACTACACTGCGAATTTCATAAATGAATCAAAATCATTGCTTTCCTTTGCGCATTGAAAAAGATAACGATACTTTTCCAGCTGAATGGTATCACA
>OJKO01000460.1_pt1 | contig 16577 bp, 9 predicted proteins | sample 1596541 | NCBI WGS metagenome assembly OJKO01 (sample SAMEA4350163, study PRJEB24818) | metagenome | biome: human; feature: gut; material: faeces | place: Denmark | collected 2013-09
TAATAACAAACGTATCACATGATATAAAGACACCTCTGACTTCAATAGTCAACTATGTTGACCTGCTTAAGAGGGAAAATCTGGAAAATGAAAATGCCAAATACTATATACATGTGCTGGAGGAAAAGTCACAGCGCTTAAAGCAGCTTACAGAGGATTTGGTAGAGACATCAAAGATTACCTCGGGAAATGTGAAGCTCAATATGCAAAAGCTTGATCTGGTTGAGCTTTTATACCAGACCGGAGGTGAATTCAATGAGCGCTTTGAGTCGAGAAATCTCACAATAGTTACAAAAATTCCATCAGAACAGATATTTATCTATGCGGATGGGCGTCAGCTTTACCGCTCTATTGAAAATCTGTATACTAATGCCGCAAAATATGCACTGGAAAATACCAGAGTATATGTAGAGCTTGAAAAGGCAGATAAAAAGGCAGTTTTTACAATAAAGAATGTGTCTAAGAACGAGCTTGACATAGTAAGCAACGGAAATGTAGACCTGACAGAGCGTTTTGTGAGGGGAGAGAGGTCGAGAACCACTGAAGGAAGTGGACTTGGACTTTCGATTGCAAAGAATCTGACCCATTTGATGGGAGGAAAATTCGAAATTAAGGTAGATGGTGATTTATTTATTGCCACAATTACCTATAATATTATATAATAGTAAATAAAAGAATTTTGAAATACACATACGGAGGTAGAATAAGTGAAATTATATGAAAATGGTGCTTACCTTTTAAACGGTAAGGAAGTAATAATTGATGGACCAGAGGCTCAGGCAGCTGTCAAAAGCAAGACCGGCATGGACATCGATAAACAGACAGCTAAGCAGGAGACAATTGCTTACGGTATTTTAAAGGAGCACAATACATCCGGCAATATGGACAAGCTTCAGATTAAGTTTGATAAGCTTACATCGCATGATATCACATTTGTAGGTATCATCCAGACAGCACGAGCTTCAGGACTTGAGAAATTCCCTATCCCGTATGTACTTACAAACTGTCACAACAGCCTTTGTGCAGTTGGTGGAACAATCAATGAGGATGACCACATGTTTGGTCTCACATGTGCAAAGAAGTACGGCGGAATCTATGTACCACCTCATCAGGCAGTTATCCATCAGTTTGCACGAGAGATGCTTGCCGGCGGCGGAAAAATGATACTTGGTTCTGATTCACATACACGTTATGGTGCACTTGGTACTATGGCAGTCGGCGAGGGTGGACCTGAGCTTGTTAAGCAGCTTCTTGAACAGACATATGATATTGATATGCCTGAGGTAGTAGGCATTTACCTGACAGGAGAGCCAATCAAGGGCGTTGGACCACAGGATGTCGCACTTGCAATTATCGGAGAGGTATTCGGAAACGGCTTCGTAAAGAACAAAGTTATGGAGTTTGTAGGACCGGGTGTGTCTAATCTGAGCGTTGACTTCCGTATAGGTGTCGATGTTATGACAACAGAGACTACATGTCTTTCTTCTATCTGGAGAACAGATGACCAGGTTAAGGAATTCTTTGAGATTCACGGTAGGGCTGAGGACCACAAGGAGCTTAATCCGGGTGAGGTGGCTTACTACGACAGATTTATTGAGATTGATTTAAGCCAGATCCGCCCAATGATAGCTATGCCATTCCACCCAAGCAATACCTACACTATCGATGAGCTCAATGCAAACCTCATGGATATTCTCGATGACTGTGAGAAGAGAGCTGAGGTAAGCTTTGACGGCAAGGTGAAGCTTGATTTAAAGAGTAAGGTAAGAGACGGAAAACTGTATGTAGACCAGGGAATCATCGCAGGCTGTGCAGGCGGTGGATTTGAGAATATCTGCGATGCGGCTGACATATTAAACGGACATTCAATCGGAGCAGACGAGTTTACACTGAGTGTTTACCCGGCATCTACTCCAATATACATGGAGCTTGTGAAAAACGGAGCTGTAGCAAAGCTTCTTGAGACAGGTGCAATCGTAAAGACTGCTTTCTGCGGACCTTGCTTTGGTGCAGGAGATACACCTGCCAACAACGCATTCTCTATCCGTCATTCAACAAGAAACTTCCCTAACAGAGAGGGTTCTAAGGTACAGAACGGACAGATCAGCTCAGTGGCACTCATGGATGCACGTTCAATCGCTGCAACAGCAGCAAACAAGGGCTTCCTTACATCAGCAGCGGATATTGATGTCAACTTTACAAAGCCAAAATATTTCTTTGACAAGACTATATATGAGAACCGTGTATTTGACAGCCATGGAGTGGCAGATCCTTCAGTTGAAATCCAGTTCGGACCAAACATTAAGGACTGGCCGGCAATGAGTGCGCTTCCTGAGAATATGCTCCTTAAGGTGGTTTCAGAGATTCATGATCCTGTTACTACAACAGATGAGCTCATTCCTTCAGGAGAGACATCTTCATATCGTTCAAACCCTCTTGGACTTGCAGAGTTCGCACTTTCAAGAAAGGATCCTGAGTATGTAGGCAGAGCAAAGGAAATCCAGAAGGCCCAGAAGGCTATAGAGAGTGGTGAGTGCGCAGGAAAGGCTGTTCCTGAGGTTGCTGAAATCATGGGAGTAGTAAAGAAAAAATTCCCTGAGGCAAGCCATGAGAATATGGGCTTCGGAAGCACAATTTTTGCTGTTAAGCCGGGTGACGGCTCAGCAAGAGAGCAGGCTGCCAGCTGCCAGAAGGTACTCGGAGGCTGGGCAAATATCGCAAACGAGTATGCCACAAAGAGATACCGTTCAAACCTTATCAACTGGGGAATGCTTCCATTCATCATCGATGAGGGAGAGCTTCCGTTCCACAACCTCGACTATATCTTCCTTCCGGGAATCAAGAAGGAAATCGAGGATGCAAAGACGGAGTTTGAGGCATATGTTGTCAAGGATGGTGAATTAAAGCCATTTACACTGAAGATGGGTGAGCTCACAGATGATGAAAGAGAGATAATATTAAAGGGATGTCTCATCAACTATAATCGTAAATAAGGAGAGTTTAATCCGATGGAAGAAACCGGAAAAGCTGGTAAAAAATCAAACATTGAGATAAATGCAGATAAGGGTGCGAAGCAGAATTCGCACCCGGGGCGTGAGGAATGGCCACATCTGATCAGAATAGGTGTCATGGTATTTGTCACGTTTGCAGTCAGTATACTGTTTTTCTTTGCACTGTACAGATTTGAGGGCTTTGCAGGCATATGGAGCAAGCTGCTTGCGGCAGCAATGCCTATTATAATGGGACTTGTGCTTGCATACCTGATGAATCCTGTCATGCTGTGGCTGGAAAGATGCTTTAAAAAGCTTCTTTCCAAAAAGATGAAAAGCGAAAGCAAGCTGCGAAAGGTTTCAAGAGCTCTTGCAATCACAGGCTCGGTTATTATTCTGGTAGCGATTATTTCGCTCCTCATTGCGGCTATTGTGCCTTCTGTCATAGCAAGTATATCAGGACTTATGAAGACACTGCCAAATGATGTTGCGGCATTCATCAACATGATAAAGAACGGCAATTTCGGGGACAGCAAAATTGCTGAGCTCGCGAGCACAGGTTTACAGAATGCAACCGACTACATTGAGGATTATGCCACAGAAAAGCTGATTCCTGAGGCACAGAAGTATGTTGCACAGATTACAACCGGTGTGATTTCGGTAGTCAGAGGCTTATTTAATTTTATTATCGGAATAATCGTGATGGTCTATGTGATGAGTATTCAGGAGACTCTCGCAGGACAGAGCAAAAAGATAATATATGCTGTCTGCAAGCCAAAGACAGGCAATATCATCATTGAGACGATCAGAAAGACAAATGAGATTTTTGGAGGCTTCATAAGCGGTAAGATTATAGATTCACTGATTATAGGTGTGATTGCATATTTCGGATGTCTGATTTTAAGGATTCCATCATCGGTGCTCGTTGCAGTGATTATCGGCGTCACAAATGTGATTCCGGTATTCGGACCGTTTATCGGTGCAATTCCATCGTTACTCATAGTAGTAATTCAGAGTCCGTGGCATGCGCTTTATCTTCTGATATTTATTGTCGTGCTGCAGCAGGTGGATGGCAATATAATAGGGCCTAAGATACTTGGCTCATCTACCGGTCTTTCGACCTTCTGGGTTATGTTTGCCATACTAATCGGCGGAGGAATGTTTGGTTTTCTTGGAATGTTACTTGGTGTTCCAACCTTTGCTGTGATATACTATATTGTGAAAAGAGTTGTTAATTATGCTCTCAGGAAAAAGAAGCTTCCTGAGGACACAAGGGATTATACAAAGACAACAGGCGTAGATACCAAAAATAATAAGCTTAAATACGAGTAGGTGAAATAAGTGGATAAATACGAATACAATCTCAAGCTGGATCAGATAAAAGCCTTAAGCGCCGAGGAGGGCTATATGAGCGCAGCAGAGATTGCGGATAGCATAAATTGGAACAAAATTAAAAATGTAAATACACTCGTTAAAATCGGCGAAATCTACGAGAAGGCCGAAAGATACCAGGATGCAAGGGACATACTTTTAATGGCCTATGACCGTTCACCAATCGGCAGGATGATTATATACAGACTGGCTGAGGTCGCCATCAAGATGGGGGATTATGATGCTGCTACAGAGTATTATGATGAGTTTGTTGAGATAGCGCCTCATGATGATATGAAGTATGTATTAAGATATGCCATCAAAAAAGGGCAGGGAGCTTCATTTGATGAGCTTATCACTATTCTTGAAGAGTACAAGGATGAAGAATACACTGAGGAGTGGGCATATGAGCTTGCATATCTATACCACAAGGCCGGAAAAGCCGATAAGTGTATAGATGCCTGCGATGAGCTCATTCTGTGGTTCGGAGACGGACCATATGTGGAGCGTGCGCTGGAGCTTAAGATGCTTTATCAGCCACTTACCAAGGCTCAGGAGGAAAAGTACAGACGATTCAAGGCAGAGAAGGAAAAGCCGGCTAAGATAAATGATGAGGCTGAGGTCACTGAGATAGGTGCCATGGAGATGGTAAAGGGCGGAGAGATAGTGCATGATGACGTAACTATTCCGCAGATTACTGTAAATCAGGAGAAGTTCAATACTGTAAATTTACAGCAGGAGATTGCCAAGGGTATGCAGCAGATCATGGAGGCCAAGGGCAAGAATGAAGTTGCTGATACGATGGATACCATCAAAAAGATAGTTGAGGATATTCCTTATCTCAAGCTCGAAAAGGAGCAGGAAGAGTATGTACAGCAGCCGGAAGAGACAGAGCATATCGCTACAGATGAAGAGATAGATGGTTCACTTAAGTTGAATTTCAAGGAGCTTTTGGGTGAAGACGCTGACGGACAGATGTCTATGGTCATGAGTGAAAAGACTCAGCTTGAGCATCAGATTACAGGACAGATGTCTATACAGGATGTGCTTGAAGAATGGGAAAAGACCAGACATGCGGCTGAAATTGCACTTAAAGAGGCTGAGCAGCAGAAACTTGAGTCAGCTAAGGCAAGAGCACTTCAGGAGGCAGGAGACATCATGGAGAGACTAAATGATGTCATTCCAAAGCTGGATGCAGGTGTCACTCCGAAGGAACTTCTTGAGGAGGAGTATTTGAAGGTGCCGGTTGATATTATAGAGCAGAAACCGGATATGCAGGAGCTTTATGCAGATGAGACTGTGGATGAAGTACAGGAGCCGCAGGAAGCACCGGAAGATACTATAGACGAAGTACAGGAGCCGCAGGAAGAGGCTGCAGATGAAGCCAAGGAACCAGTTGGAGAGCCGGAGGATATAATTGTGGCAGAGGAGTCTGAGAAAGACGAGATACTCACGCAGCCGACTACCATGATGCCTGAAATAACAGATGATATGTTAAATGTCGATGATGATACATCAGATGATGAGACTTCACAGGAGAAAGAAAACGTTTCTGAGAAGAGAGATTTTGATCATGTGACATCATTTATCGAGCAGGAAATAGCCAAGATGACAGCAAAAAATCCGGGACTGGAGAAGAAGCTGGATATGGCTAAGACAAGAAAAATGCCGGATATTTCATTGCCGGAGGATTTAGACAGCGAAGAAGATGACTCGAAATTGAAAGAAACAAAACATATAAAAGAGCTTACAAGCGAACAGAAAGCTATATTTTCATATTTCATACCGGTAAAGGGTATGGAGGATCAGATCTGCAAGGCATATAATGCAGTGCTTGATCATTTCAACAGGAAAGAAAACGCATCCACAGGCAACCTCATTATACAGGGAGAGCAGGGTTGCGGAAAGACAATGCTTGCTACAAGCTTTATAAAGGTATTACAAAAAGATGGTGAACAGCTTACAGGAAAGATGGGCAAGATTGATGCTGCCGCACTCAATAAAAAGGATGTGCAGCAGGTAGTCAGAAAGATAACAGGAGGCTGTCTCATCATAGAAAGAGCCGGTGATATCGACCGCAGCATAGCTGCCCAGCTATCATTTTTGATGGAGCATGATATTACAGGAACACTCTATATACTTGAGGATACATCAAAGGGTATAAAGAAGGCTCTCTCAATGGATGAGGGCTTTGCATCCAAGTTCACGGAAAAGATATCGGTTCCTATTTTTACAAATGATGAACTCGTATTGTTTGCCAAATCGTACTCTGCAGAGCTTGGGTACAAGATAGATGAGATGGCTATTCTGGCATTGCATAACAGAATCAGCAATATTGAGAGGATAGACCAGGCTACCACTCTGACAGAGGTCAAGGATATAATTGACGAGGCTATAGACAGGGAGGCTCACAGCGGACTTAAGAAGGCTATAAGTATTCTGACAGCCAGGCGATATACAGATGATGACCGAATTGTACTCAAAGAGGATCATTTCAGGGAAAAATAAATACTTATGGGGGGTATATATATGTGTAATTTTACAGCAATGGATTGTTACCTGTTTGGTCAGGCAACACACTATGATATCTACAAGAAGATGGGTGCTCACTTAGCTGAGCGTAAAGGAAAAAAAGGAGTGTGCTTTGACGTCTGGGCGCCACATGCGAGGGAAGTATACGTGTTTGGTGAGTTTAACGACTGGAATGAGACCAGTCATGAGATGAAGCGTGTAGAGCCGGAAACCATGGGAGTGTATGAGCTTTTTGTACCGGGAGCGCAAAAGGGTCAGATGTATAAGTTTATTATAGTCACTGAACAGGGTGATAAGCTGTACAAGGCGGATCCATATGCAAACTACGCAGAGCTTCGTCCGGGAACAGCGTCAATCATCACAGATATCGAGCACTTCACATGGACTGACAAAGAGTGGATGGATAAGAGAGCAGCAAAGTCAGATGCTGATGTATATTCTTCACCTATGGCTATATATGAGTGCCATCCGGGCTCATGGATGAGACATCCGGGCAGGGATGATGAGGGCTTTTATACATACAGGGAGCTTGCAAAATCACTCATATCCTATGTGAAAACTATGGGATATACACATATTGAGCTTATGGGTATTTCAGAGTATCCGTTTGATGGCTCATGGGGATATCAGGTGACAGGCTACTATGCACCTACATCGAGGTATGGAGAGCCTGAGGATTTTGCATACTTTGTTGATCAGTGCCATAAAAATAATATCGGAGTAATCCTCGACTGGGTACCTGCACATTTCCCAAAGGATGCGCATGGACTTGCCAATTTCGACGGAACAGCCACATATGAGTATGCAGACCCAAGAAAGGGAGAGCATCCCGACTGGGGCACAAAGATATTTGACTACGGTAAGAATGAAGTAAAGAACTTCCTTATCGGAAGTGCATTGATGTGGATAGAAAATTACCACGTAGACGGACTCCGTGTGGATGCAGTTGCGTCAATGCTTTATCTTGACTATGGAAAGAACGACGGACAGTGGGTGCCAAACAAATTTGGAGGCAATAAGAACCTCGAGGCAGTAGAGTTTTTCAAGCATATCAATACACTCATACTTGGAAGAAATCACGGAACTGTAATGATAGCCGAAGAGTCTACCGCATGGCCAAAGGTAACAGGCAAGGTAGAGGAAGACGGACTGAACTTCAGCTACAAATGGAACATGGGATGGATGCATGACTTCCTTGATTATATGAAGCTGGATCCATATTTCCGTAAAAATAACCACAACAAGATGACATTTGCGATGAGCTATAATGAGAGTGAGAAATATATTCTGGTACTGTCACATGATGAGGTGGTACATCTGAAGTGTTCTATGCTCAACAAAATGCCGGGCTTAGAAGGGGATAAATTCAAGAACCTCATGGCAGGATATGCATTTATGATGGGACACTGTGGAAAGAAGCTTCTTTTCATGGGACAGGAGTTTGCACAGAAGCAGGAGTGGAGTGAGGAAAGAGAACTCGACTGGTATCTGCTTGAGAATCCGGAGCATAAAAAGATCCAGAACTGGGTAAAGGAGCTGCTTCACCTCTATAGGAGAAACCGCTGTCTGTATGAGCTGGATTCAAGCTGGGAAGGCTTTGAATGGATAAATGCAAACGATGCAGACAGAAGCATCTTCAGCTTTATCAGAAAGAGCAAGGATGGCAAGAATAATATGCTCTTTGTCATCAATTTCACACCGGTAGAGAGACCTGATTACAGAGTCGGAGTGCCAAAGCACAAGACATATCAGCTTGTTTTAGATAGTGAGGATCCTAAGTTTACAGGCAAAACGGTACAAGAGCCTGTAAAGAAGGCTGCAAAGGGCAGAGGCAAGGCAGCAAAACAGTCATATAAGAAGCTGGACTATAAGGCAGTCAAATCAGAGTGTGACGGCAGACCATTTTCATTTGCTTATCCACTTGCGCCTTACGGAGTTGCTGTATTTAAATACTAATATACCGGTAAATAGCAGGGTAAAGGACCGCGCCAATTTAAGGCGCGGTCTTTATTTTTGCGTATTATATGTCGATATAAAATAAAAAGATAACTATTCAGAACCACTGAGAACAAAAAAACTGATGCGTCATGCTTGCATGTAAGCAGCAGATTTTCTTGTTCTCAAGGTGGCTCTGAACAGTTGGATAAAAAATACGAGGTATGAATATCCATAAATAAAGGCTGCAGAGATGGTATATATGCAGGTCACGGAGCAGGAAATATGCAGATAGAGAATTTGATTAATAAAAGCACAGATACGAAAAATACGGACACAAAAACCATAAATGACATGACAGCGGGTATGCGTGTGTCAGACTACATAAAGACAGACAGCAGTGACAATATGTCAAAAAAGGCGGCTGTTGTCGGTTCGTCAAACTCTGTTGATATGTCGGATACGATATATGCAAGACCACAGGCTAAAAACGAAGCCGGGAACAACGATGGCACAGATATGGCAGAAAATCTGCTAAATGATATGAATCAGACCTCAGAAAACAGGCGAAATGATATGATTGTCACTGCAAGCACCACCACGAGTGATGATTACAAAGCTGCAAAGGATGACGGATACGATGTCATTGTCACTGAGACCGATAAGATAAAAGCAGTGCTGGCAAAGGCAGGTGTAGATATATCCATATATGGAGATGATCTGAGCAGGGAGCAGCTTACAGACATCACGGGAAGCCAGACTGAAGCGGCCATGCTTGTCAATCAGATGAAAGCATATGATATTCCTGCTACAGATGACAATATAAAGGCAGGTACAGATGCCATAGACCGGGCAAAGAGCCTTACAAATATATCCAATGAGACAAAGGCATATCTGGTCAGAAATAACATGAATCCGACGGTTTCCAATGTATACAAGGCTACGTACAGCAGCAGTCAGGTACAAGATTACAGGCAGAAAACCAAAATGACGGAGATATCAGATGAGCTGTTTGATGAGCTTAAGCCACAGCTTAAACAGATATTAGAGGAAGCTCATATAGACAGTAGTGATGAGAATCTGAATCAGTGCAGATGGCTGATAGATGAAGATATAGCCGTTACACCTGATAATGTGCTGCTTGCGAATCAGGTAGACTGCATCAACGCAGCAGAAGAAAATGTGAGCAGTGATTTTTATGCAAGGGCAGTGACAGAAGCACTGGCAATGGGAAAAAAGGCTACAGATGCCACTATGTCACAAGATGGTCTGACATTTGACATGGCAAAGAAAGCCTGTGATGTATTAGGTGAGGCGACCGCAGATGACATTGTCACATTAGAGTCAGATAACATACCTGTCACGATAGAGAATCTGTCAAAGCTTATAGCTGCAAGGGGCAAGGATAGTGCAGCATCGCAAGCCTCAGCGAATAAAGCTGCGGATAATCAGATTACAGACAGCCGGGAAGCAAGGCTTGTGACAGCTCAAAGAAAGCTTGAGGAAGCGAGACTTTCCATGACAGCAGAAGCCAACCTTTCACTCATAAAAAAAGGAGTTTCAATAGACACAGAGCCTATTGAACGTGTAGTGGAGCTGCTTAAGCAGCAGGAAAATAAATACTACGGAGCGCTGTTTGGTGAGAGCAGTGTAGAGGCATCTGATGATAGGGTACGTATGTACAATAATGTCTGTGATATTTTCAATCAGATGAAGCAGCAGCCGGCGTATGTACTGACCCTGGAATCCGCTGATGACACTGTGTATGAGCTGTATACAGCAGGCAAAGCAATGAAGCAGTCATTAGAAGCAGCAGCCTCAGGATATGAGACTCTTATGACATCACCGCGGGCAGATATGGGAGATAGTATGTCAAAAGCATTTCAGAATGTGGATGATATACTTAAAGAACTTCAGATAGATACATCTGAAAGCAATCGCAGGGCTGTGCGGATACTTGCGTACAATAGTACCGACATCACAGAGGACAATATAAAGCAGATAAAGTCTGTAGATGAGCAGGTGCAGAGAGCATTCAGCGATATGACACCGGCGGTGACGATTGAGATGATAAAAAGAGGCATATCACCGCTTGATATGAGCATGAGTGACATAAGTGAAACTGCCAGACGGATAAAATCAGAAAATCCTGACGAAAGGGATGAGAAATTCAGCGAGTTTCTCTGGAAGCTTGAAAAGAAAAATGAAATCTCAGAGGAAGAAAGAGACTCATATATAGGCATATACAGGCTTATTTCACAGGTGGAGCAGTCAGATGGTGCTGTGATAGGCTCACTTGTTAATCAGGGAGCAGATATTACAATGAAAAATCTGCTTACAGCGGTCCGGGTACGAGGAAAGAGTGCCATGGACTATAAGGTGGACGATACCTTTGCCGGAGTGGACAGTGTAAGCAGGGGCATTAAAATTGACTCACAGATAGAAAGCGCATATCATACAAACTGCCTAAGGGATGTGCTTGATACACTTTCACCTGAGAAAATGGAGTTTGTGCAGTATGACAGCTGGCTTGATATGACTCCGGAGCAGTTAAGGCAGGCTGTATATGAGGCCGACGAGGATAACGCACTGTCAGAGCAATATGCCACAGAACAGCTAAGACAGTTCAATCAGGCAGTTTCGGTGCCTGAGAACGTATATGCTTTTCTAGAGAAATATGATGTAAAAACAACCGCGGTAAACCTCATGGCTGCGTCACGGCTAATGAAAAATCCGTCAGAGGAAGTAAGAAATCTCTGGAAGCGTGGAGACAGTGCTACGGCAAGGGCTCTTTTGGATGAGACTCTCAGACGGTTTTCTGAGTCGGTCAAAAATCCAAAGGAGCTTGCGCAGGCGCAGGAAACGCTGGCTGATACAGCAGAGCATGTTATGGATTCGATGATTATAGAGGATAGGCACACCGGTTCAATAGACCTCAGACAGATGAAGCTATTGTGCAGTCAGCTAAGGATAGCTTCAAATATGTCGAGACAGGAAAACTATATTGTACCAATAGAGACTGCAGACGGGGTCACAGGTATGAAGCTTAGTATAGTAAGAGGCGAGGATAAAAAGGGCATGGTTGACATATTCCTTGAGGATAAAAAATGCGGCAGGGTAGCTGCATATTTTGAGGCAAAGGAAAACTCAGTATCTGCTATGATAGTCACAGACGATGAGCAGACTAAAAAGCTGTTTGAAGACAATATCACTATGTTTGAGGCAGGAATAAGTGATGGTGAACAGCGTGTGCGCATAGATGTGGCACTGGAGCATGATATATCTGCAAAAGAGTCTAAGATGTCAGATATGAAATCGAATACTGAGTCAGATAATGAGACAAAAAAGCAGCTTGATGGCGGTGAAAGTGTCCAGACAACCAGACTATATCACATCGCAGAGCAGTTTATTGTAAATGTCCAGAGGGTGATTGCGCAAGATAGTCTGTAACACCGATATATATTGCATGTGCCAGGTCATCCTGATAGTTTTTGTCAGTAAGAAGAAGTGTCTCAGCAGGATTACTCAAGAATCCACATTCTACGATTACGGTCGGGGATGTGGATTTTTTTAGTATAAAGTATTCTTTATTGGGCTTAATGCTTCGTGGCTTTGCGACACAAAGAGAAGTGTTTAAAGCTCCAAGAACAGAGGATGCGAGCTCTTTTCCTGCATCAGAGGCTTCATAATAGAATACCTGTGGACCGCTGCTTGAACTGTCCTCAAAGCTGTTTTGATGGATACTGATGCTGACTGCCACATTGCTTTTAGACATCAGGGCAGTTCTCTTTGTCAGATCATCTGTCTTTGGATGCTTGGAATTATCCGGGGCGAGGTCGCAGTCGGTGGTTCTGGTCATGACAACAGTAAAGCCTCTGTTTTCAAACAGCTGTTTAAGAGCCATTGCAATACTCAGGTTGACATCCTTTTCCATGACGCCGGAGGTGGAAATCTTACCTGGATCACTTCCACCATGGCCCGGGTCTATTACAATAACAGTTGAATTAGTGTTTTTGCCGGTGTTTTTTGCAAGAGCGCAGACACCTCTTCCGAGGTAGAAGGACAGAATAAAGAGAGCTAAAATAAGACAGTATTTGTTTTTCTTAATAATGTACATATATTTTTTCATATAAGATACCTATAAAAAACCCGATGCACATAGAAGGCATCGGGTGTGTTTGTATATTATATGATTGGCTGATATCATTTATAACCTATAAAAGGTACTGAGTTAGACTGTAGCTGTAAAGGTACGGCCTCTTTCAGTAAGCATTAAGCAATCAGTCCAGATATTTTATAACAGTATCCCAGACAGATGAATTCTCAAAGCCAAGCTTCCAGAATGCTGCACCGGCGAGCTTATTGTCGTCGACGAGCTTGAGCCTTTTCTCTAAAGATGTACTGTCCTCGAGCCATACCTTGTACAGCTTGTTGGATGCAGACCACTCAGCGTAGTTCTGACCGGATTTCTCATCAAGAGCAGCAGTGGCATTGTTTGTGGCAAGCTGTGCTGCAGCTGCGTCCATACTATATACCTGTGAGGCAACGGTGTACTTTGACTGATCCTCGGTATCGGTTACGGCATCATCGTCCTCCTTTGGAGTGAGCTCCCATATTCTGGTATAAAAAGGCATGCCGAGAATAATCTGGTCAGCGGGAACCTCCTTCAGAGTGGATTCAACACCCTCAGTTACCCACGGAATGGAAGAAACTGAGCCGGCATCAGAGCCCTTATAGTGTTCATCGTATCCCATAATCACAATATAATCGGCAAAGTTTGCCATATCAGAGCGATTGAAGAACTTGTTGAAGCTGGCAGGTACTGTGACATCAACTGAAAGTGATATACCGTTATTGTGACACTTTATGGCGAGCTCTCTGATAAACTCGATGTAAGAGTCTCCATATGCTGCTTCTGTGATATTTTCAAAGTCAATATTTACACCATCAAGCTCATAGTTAAATGCAGCCGACATAATCTGATTGATCAGGGTAGTTCTCGTGGATGTATGTGTGAGCACATATGCTGCATCTACATCAGTATTTTCAAAGTTGCTGAACAGTCCCCATACCTCGATGCCCTGGGAATGGCAGTAGCTGACATAATCCTTGCTTGCTATATCTGCCAGATTACCGTTGTTGTCATTTAAATAAAACCAAGTTGGTGACATTACATTTATGCCCTTGGTTGATGAAATTACCTGGGGCACTTTACTGTTTGCTGACTGGCTTGTTACCTGATTCCAGGCAAGACAGATATCCTTATCCTTCTTGATATGCGTAAAGGTCTCTTCCTCATAGTCAGGATTCGTAAGCTTAGTTTTTTTGCTCTCGGACAGAGCCTTGCGCTTTATATATCCAATAACACCATCCTCAGTGGCAACCTTATCCCATTTGTCACCGGAATCAAGAATAGTAATCTTGTCATCCTTTTTCACCTCTTTTAGAATAGGGCTCTTTATGCCGCCCTTCACGCGGACCTGGGTAGACTTGCTGACAGTTGCACTGTCTATTTCATCCCATTTGCTTGTGATGACGATGCGTGCCGGGTCATCATATGACTTAAATGTGATATTGGAGTACTGTTTTACATAGTCTAAAGCGATAAGCGCAGAGTCAGAGGTGGCTTTTACAATCGGATAGCCAAAGTCATTGGTCTGCTTGGTGACACTGTAGCTATTGCTGTCAGCCGCCGCTGAGATGATATCAGATGCGGTTGTGTAAAGAAGCACATTCTCATTTGCATCCCAGTAAAATCTGGAATTTAATGAGTCGTGAACAAATTTGTAATCAACGTATATTTTTTTATCTATTATTTTAGCCTTGTAATCGGATACCTCATTATCTACAATGAGAGCAACCTCATCATCAGAAGAGATATTGAAATACTCTTTAAGATCCTCTGTCTTTTTCGTAGGGGTGTATTTATTGATAAGAGCAGTTATACCCATTATTATTACAACGAGGATAATAAGTCCGGTTACTATAAGTGCAGGCAATAATTTCTTTTTCATGTGTAAAAATCCTTTCCTATTATTTGGTGTCGAAATTGCTTAAGCTAATTATACCATTGTGAAAAAGCATATTCAAATAATATGAAATAAATTTGTAATAAATTAAGAAATTTGTTTATGCATTTTGGCGCGGAAGGAGCAAAAGCTTCCCCCGCGCACATAGCTTTTCTTTTTAAAATATGTCTTTTGGTTGTCTTTTTGCATTTAAACGGGGTAAAGGACCAAAAATATGCTGACATCGATTTCTGAAGAGTAATAAAAATGATATTAATCGGTAATGAATGATTTTTTATAGAAATTGATATTTCCGGAGCTTTCCACACCCAATTTAATTGCTGATTTTTAGTTTCGTTTAATTTGATAAAATATCTGTAAAAATTCCAATATATAAATATAGTTTATTCTTCTATAAAAATACCTCCGTCTATATATAATGATTATGAGTAAAAACTGACAAGTAACAAATGGCCCTATGTCATGAAGCGCTCTATGGCATTAAAAGTATAAACCCTCCGAAAGCTTCGGACATAAAATTGATAAACAGCTGGTTAAAGATGTCATTTTGCATCGTGATATTAATTCCTTTCTGATATCTTATCCAGAGTGCCAAACAGGCTGGTATTGATGAGGAACGGGTCCTCTAAGTAAGGAAAGCCTACCACCGGATACTTAAAATGTTTATGGTTAATTGTCTTTTTCTTTTCCACGAGATTAAACAATATTTTTACGCTTTCTGAATCAGTTATTTTGTTTGAATTGAATAGCTCGATAATTCTGTTCAAAGCGCCCCGGTTCCATTTACTTATTGTACACACAGCGATTCTTACGTCACACCTCATAAATTCCTTTAAGGTGTTTGGATTAAGTATGCCGAAATCAATAATCACACGCTCGTATCTCATGTTTAAAATCTCAGTTAGTGTGGACATGACTGCGTGAGGAAAGAAATCTACATTCTTATAAGTAAAAACCTTTTCGTCTGCTGTCTTTGACAGTGAAAGAATTTCGTGTGTACCATTCAGCTCAACATAGGCGGTTCTATACATGCATTTATTGCTCATATAATTACAAAGAGCAAGGCTTATATGTGTTGTGCCTACATTGTGAACGCTGCCACAGACCCCAACTAACTGTGGTGCAGAATGGACTTTCTTAAATATCCTTTTAAAGTGTCTGATAGTGATGCTCCTCCCTTTAGTTCTAACAGCTTTTGAATCAGCGTTTCCTTTTGAACTGAGCTCTTAAACATATCGCTGTCATAAGGAAAGTGATAAACACTGCAATTAAGTAGTGCCGCAATCGCGGAGGCATCCTGTCTGCTGCACATATTACATATAACACTCAGGGAAGCTGTCATTTTTTTGAGAATAGAATGATTCCTGTAGATATCATTCAGATGCCAAAAGCCGCCGTTACATACATATAATACGAGATCCATGTCATATATTTTCTCGTTGCACACATCAGTGCCAAGGTCGTATATCTGTATAGCATCCTTTGGAATATTAAACTGTATACCGTCACTGTAGTCGGGTATGCCCTGAAAGCTTTTGTAATAATAATATCCGTTTTTCTGCTTAAAAATCTGCAGTCCGTCGTGATTACCATGGCAAAGTACGCTTTTTGCTGAGTCTATGTAGATACCATGATATCCAAGGATATTGAGTTCGCAGGTGAGTGAAACGGCCACGTGGGTGGAGCCGCAGCCTCTGTGACTGCCTAAAACTGCTATTTT
>OJKO01000469.1_pt1 | contig 16399 bp, 11 predicted proteins | sample 1596541 | NCBI WGS metagenome assembly OJKO01 (sample SAMEA4350163, study PRJEB24818) | metagenome | biome: human; feature: gut; material: faeces | place: Denmark | collected 2013-09
TGACCTTTTAAGACCATTTTACAACTATTCGAGAAATGATGATTTGAGTTAGGTGGCTATAAAGTAGAAAAACAGGCGTTAAGTTAAATTTAATGATCTAGTAGCAACATTTTTCATAAACTTAGCGAATGATTTTAAAAAGTTTCGTCTAGAAGAGACTTCTTTTATACTAAAGGCAGTTGTCTTAAGATTATTAATATTATCAAAATATGCATTCACATATTTCTTGATAGATTGATTATCTATTTTGTCTTGGTGAAGCTGTAATACTAGTAGGTTTGATAATGCAAGTAGTGTATCGGGATGACTCTCTCCTTGGATTTCTTTTCTTGTATTATAAACTATATTCATTAGTTCTAACGCCTTGTTGTACTCTCCTAGCTTACTGTAAGAAGATGCTAAATTGTTTAAGGTAGATAATGTATCTGGATGCTTCTCTCCTAGAATTTCTTTTCTTGTACTATAAACAAAGCTTTCTATTTCTAACGCTTTGTTATAATCTCCTAGATTATTGTAAGAAACTGCTAGAGAGTTCAAAATAGATAATACATGAGGATGATTCTCTCCTAGGATTTTTTTTCTTGCATTATAGGCTATGTTCTGTAGTTCACATGCCTTGCCGTAATCTCCTAAAGCAAAATAAGAGTCAGCAAGACTGGCAAGTGATCTTAGTGTATCTGGATGATTCTCTCCTAGAATTTCTTTTGTTATATTATACACTGCATTTCTCTTTTTTAGTGCCTTGCTGTAATCTCCTAAATCAGAATATGAGTTCGCTAGATTGCTTAACGCAGATAATGTATCTGGATGATTCTCTCCTAGGATTTCTTTTCTTGCATTATACACTGCATTTCTCATTTTTAGTGCCTTGTTGTAATCTCCTAAATAATTATAAAAACTTGCTAGATTGCTTAACGCAGATAATGTATCGGGATGATTCTCTCCTAGGATTTCTTTTCTTGCATTATAGACTATGTTCTGTAGTTCACACGCTTTGTCGTAATCTCCTAAAACAGAATATGAGATTGCTAAAGCGTTTAAAGTAGATAATGTATCTGGATGATTCTCTCCTAGGATTTCTTTAAACGCATTATACACTGCATTTCTCATTTTTAGTACCTTGCTGTAATCTCCTAAATCAGAATACGAGTTCGCTAGATTGTTAAACGCAGATAATGTATCGGGATGATTCTCTCCTTGAAGTTCTTTTCTTGTATTATACACTGCATTTCTTATTTCTAGTGCCTTATTGTAATCTCCTAAGTCAGAATATGAGATTCCTAGATTGTTTAAAGCAGATAATGTATCGGGATGATTCTCTCCTTGAAATTCTTTTCTTGTATTATACACTGTATTTCTCATTTCTAGTGCCTTATTGTAATCTCCTAATTTAGAGTATGAGTTTGCGAGATTGTTTAAGGCTGATAATGTATCGGGATGATTCTTTCCAAACAATTCTTTTCCTGCATTATAGACTATGTTCTGTAGTTCACATGCCTTGCCGTAATCTCCTAAAGCAAAATAAGAGTCAGCAAGACTGGCAAGTGATCTTAATGTATCTGGATGATTCTCTCCTAGAATTTCTTTTCTTGCATTATACACTGCATTTCTCATTTTTAGTGCCTTGTCGTAATATCCTAAATCAGAATAAAAACTCGCTAGATTGCCAAGTGCATGTAGTGTATCAGGATGATTCTCTCCTTGGATTTCTTTTCTTGCATTATAGACCGTATTCTGTAGTTCTAACGCCTTACAGTAATCTCCTAGATTACTGTAAGAAGATGCTAGATTGTGTAAAGCAGATAATGTATCTGGATGATTCTTTCCAAGTATTTCTTTTCTCGTATTATAAACTGCATATTCTATTTCTAGTGCCTTACTGTAAACTCCTAAATAAAAATAAGAGTTAGCTAGACTGGCAAGTGATCTTAATGTATCTGGATGATTCTCCCCTAGAAGTTCCTTAAATGCATTATAAACTGTATTCTGTAGTTCTAAAGCCTTGTTGTTATCTCCTAAATAATTATAAAAACTTGCTAGATTGCCAAGTGCATGTAGTGTATCAGGATGATTCTCTCCTTGGATTTCTTTTCTTGCATTATAGACTATGTTCTGCAGTTCTAACGCCTTACTGTAATCTCCTAGATTACTGTAATAAGATGCTAGATTGTGTAAGGCAGATAATGTATCTGGATGACTCTCTCCTAGAATTTCTTTTCTTGCATTATAGGCTATGTTCTGTAGTTCACATGCTTTGTCGTAGTCTCCTAAATCAGAATATGAGATTCCTAGATCGTTTAAGGCAGATAATGTATTGGGATGATTTTCTCCTAGAATTTCTTTTGTTATATTATACACTGCATTTCTCATTTTTAGTGCCTTGCTGTAATCTCCTAAATAAGAATAAGAGGTAGCTAGACTGGTAAGTGATCTTAATGTATCTGGATGATTCTCCCCTAGAAGCCCCTTAAATGCATTATAAACTGTATTCTGTAGTTCTAAAGCATTGTTGTAATCTCCTAAATAAGAATAAGAGCTTGCTAGATTGCCAAGTGCATGTAGTGTATCAGGATGATTTTCTCCTTAGATTTCTTTTCTCGCATTATAGACTGCATTTCTCATTTCCAGTGCCTTGCTGTAATCTCCTAAATAAAAATATGAGTTTGCTAGATTGTTTAAGGCAGATAATGTATCTAAATGATTCTCTCCAAGTATTTCTTTTCTTGCATTATATACTTTGTCCTGCAGTTCTAACGCCTTGCTGTAATCTCCTAAATAAGAATATAAATTTGCTAGAGCGTGTAAGGCAGATAATGTATCGGGATGATTTTCTCCTAGAATTTCTTTTCTTATATTATAGGCTATGTTCTGTAGTTCATATGCCTTGTTATAATCTCCTAACTTAGAATACGAGAGTGATAACTTGTTTAAGACATATAGTGTATCTGGATGATGCTCCCCTAGTTCATGTTTATATAAATCATATAATTCTTGATAAGCATTTTTAGCCTTCATAAAATTATCTGCTTTATACGCTTCCTCTGCTTTCTTAATAAGGTTATTAGCTAAATTATTATTCATACATACTCCTCCTAATATTCATTAATAACATTTTAATCTTTAAAAACAAACTCTTCTATACCTCCTTCACCAAAAGACAATAAATGCTAGAAATTGAAATATCTTAAGGTAAAAAACAGGGAAAATTAATAACCCATAAGTTATTGTATGAAAGGTATAAGGAAGTGTATCAACATTGCAATTACGCTTCTCCTAATATTCATTACCTTACAAGGAGGATACATATGTTAGAAGTAATCTTAGTAATACTTAACTTGTGGTGGTTCTTCAACACCAAATACTTTGAACTTTGGTCTAAAATCAAAATTGGTGATGATCAATTTTCTATTTCCATTACAGCATTAATCATATTAATTTATCTAGTAGTCGGTGCTTTTGGTTTTATCAGATGGTACTATTATCACCGAAGACTCTGATGCTGTAATGATACGTAATAATGTGAACAGTAAGAGAAATGACTTCAAGAAAAAATTATTTCTTAAAGTCACAGGGACAGCAACAGTAACATTGCTGTCCCTTTTAATATGAATATTAGTTTTCTATCTTCCCTTGAATGATAAATCCATTCCAGTCTTCAACTACATATTTTCCATTCTTCTTTCTGACTATTTGTCCTCTCATTTCACTTTCCTCAATTCTTCTATTAAGCTCCTTGAGATTTCTTGTATATACTATACGGCTGTTAATTTTATTCTTCATTACTTCCTCAAATACATCTTTCAATTCTCTGAGTTCTTTTAAGCCGTGCTCTTTTAAGTATTCCTTGGTATCTTTAAAAGACTGATAGATATTATTTGTCTCATTATATCTTTCATAGAATACTTTCATGAATATTGCCGAGTTAAAGTCATCTACTTCTTCTACAGTAAGTAGCAATGTCTGGCATCCTGCAAGCTCAAAGGCACGTCTAATACCATAGATACCTTCACCGCTTATATTCTCTCCTAGGCCTGTATTACATGCTGATAATACAGCAAGTTCTGTTCCCTTTAAGTCCATATACTGTATTTCTCTGGCACTGATATAACCAGAATTATTATCTTCTACGTTATACCCTGACAAGCATAAAATACCTCTATCCATAGGTTCCATATGTTCATTATCTAGATAGTCACCATGAGTGGATACATGAAGTATTCTTGGTCTTTTTGTGTTAAGGAAGTTATTATGATCAGCTTCATACGAACTATATACAGTGGACTTTTCACCATAGATATCATGAATAAACATACCTTCAAGATATGAACCATAGAGAACTCCTTTTTTATCTCCTCTATCATTATCAGCTGACAGTCTTCCAGAGAAATCAGGATAGACAAATGATACAAGCTGATCTGTGTTATCATCATCCGTATTCTTCTTGAAGAGTGTCTGCACTGAACTAAGATAAGAAATATTGAGATTATTTAATACTCTTTCAAAAGAAAGGTTATAAAGTTCACCATCCGGACAGATATAAATATGATCATAGTCTCTAATAGAACCAATGAATGATTGAATATCCTCATCATTTATAAATGAACCATCGATTATATCTTCAAAATCAACAACATACTGTAAATACTCTCCATCTTTTATAAGAATAAGCCCATACTTTGAATTAGGTAGTTCATAGAAATCTATAATCAGCTGATTATTAATTGAATTGATTACTTTTTCTAGAGATAGTCTATCGTCCATAGTTTTCTTATGAAATATACTGACATCCATTTCAAAAGATAGGTTCTTATTGATGAAGAGATAATCTAATAAGTCATAAATACTTCTTTCAAAGACACAGAATTTTAATAACCTATATACATTATTGAATGACTTAAGAAAGTTTCGTCTAGAAGAAACTTCATTTATATTAAAGGCAGTTGCCTTAAGAATTTTAATATTTTCAAAATATGCAGTCATATGCTTCTGGATAGATTTATCATTAATTTCTTCTTGAAGCATTTGAGTTGCAATTAGATCCGATAACACAAGAAGTGTATCAGGATGATTCTCTCCTAGAATATCTTTTCTTGTGTTATAAACTTTTTTGTTTATTTCTAAAGCCTTATCAACTTCTCCTAAATGCAAATGAGAACTTGCAATATTGTATAAAGAAGATAATGTATCAGGATGATTCTCTTTTTGAATCTCTTTTCTCAAATTATAAACTGCTTTGTTTATTTCTAAAGCTTTACTGTATTCTCCTAAATCTGAGTAACGATTTGCCAGATTGTTTAAAACTGATAATACATCAGGATTTTTTGCTCCTAATTTCTTTTTAATCGAGTCATAAACTTTTTTATTTATTTCTAAAGCCTTATTGTAATCACCAATATCAGCGTAAGAACCGGCTAAGTTTGCAAGTGTAGTTAATGTATCATGATGACTTTCTCCTAGAACTTCTTTTTCTATATTGTAAACAGCACTTTTCAGATCTAGTGCTTTGTAATAATCTCCGAGATTCCCATATAAAACTGCTAAATTATTCAAAACAGCTAGTATTTTGGAATTTCTTTTTCCTAAAATTTCTATTCTGTTTAAAACTGCTTCAATTAACTCCAATGACTTACTGTAATATCCTAGATAGCTATAATTACTGGCCAAATTAAATAATGAATCTAGTGTATATGGATGTTCCTCTCCAAAAAGTTCTTTGCTTATGGTATATACTTTTTTATTCAGTTCAAGTGCCTTACTATAATCACCTATATCAATGTAAAAAACCGCCAAATTAGAAAGTGATGTCAATGTGACAGGATGATTTTCTCCAAGAATTCCTTTTCTTATAATATAAACTTCTTTTTGTAGTTCAAATGCTTTTTGGTAATCTCCCAAATCATAATAAGACTTTGCTAGATTGTTTAATGAAGATAGTGTATCTGGATGATTTTCTCCAAGAACTTCTTTTCTTGTATTATAAACTACTTTATTTATTTCTAAAGCCCTATTATATTTTCCAATATCACCATAAGCAACTGCTACATTTGCAAGTGTAGTTAATGTATCATGATGTCTTTTTCCTAAAATTTCTTTTCTTGCCGCATAAACTTCTCTATATAGTCCTAATGCTTTGTTATAAAAGCCTAAATGTCTATAAGAATTAGCAAGACTGTTCGATAAATCTAATGTAAACGGATCCTTTTTTCCCAGTTTCTTTTTAAATATATTATATAACTTTTGATTAGCATTTTTTTCTTTTATAAAATTGCCAGTATTTTGTGCTTCCTTTACTTCATTAAAAAGTTTCATAATTAAAGACTTGTTCATACGTATTCCTCCCAAGAACATTCATTAATACCATTTTAATCTATTAAAATAGACTCTTCTACATCTCCTTCACCAAAAGACAATAAATGCTAGAAATTGAAATATCTTAAGGTAAAAAACAGGGAAAATTAATAACCCATAAGTTATTGTATGAAAGGTATAAGGAAGTGTATCAACATTGCAATTACACTTCTTCTAATATTCATTATCTTACAAGGAGGATACATATGTTAGAAGTAATCTTAGTAATACTCAACTTGTGGTGGTTCTACAACACCAAATACTTTGAACTTTGGTCTAAAATCAAAATTGGTGGTGATCAATTTTCAATATCTGTTACAGCATTAATCATATTAATCTATCTAGTTGTCGGAGCGTTCGGCTTTATCAGATGGTATTATTATCACCGAAGGCTCTGATACTTTAATGATAAGTAGTGATGTATACTGTAAGAGAAATTACTTTACGAAATGGTTATTTCTTAAAAACACAGGGACATCAACCGTAACATTGCTGTCCCTTTTAATATGAATATTAGTTTTCTAGCTTTCCTTGAATGATAAATCCATTCCAGTCTTCTACTACATATTTTCCATTCTTCTTTCTGACTATTTGTCTTCTCGTTTTACTTTCCTCAATTCTATTATTAAGTTCTTTGAGATTTCTTGTATATACTATTTGATTTTTTATTTCATTCTTCATTTCTTTCTCGAAGACATCTCTTAATTCTTTGAGTTCTACTAGACCATATTCTTTTAAGTATTCCTTGGTATCCTTAAATGACTGATAGATATTGTTTGTTTGATTATATCTTTCATAAAATGATTTAACAAATATTGCTGAGTTATAATCATCTACTTCTTCTACAGTAAGAATTAATACGTCACATCCAGCAAGTTCAAATGCGCGTCTAATACCATAAATACCTTCACCTCTTATACTTACTCCTAAACCAGTATTACAAGCTGATAATACAGCAAGTTCTGTTCCCTTTAAGTCCATATACTGTATTTCTTTGGCACTGACATAACCAAAATTATTATTTTCTATATTACAGCCTGACAAGTATAAAATACCTCTCTCCATTGGATCCATATACTTATTATCTAGATAATCACCATGTGTAGATACATGAAAAATTCTTGGATTTTTTGTGTTAAGGAAATTATTACGATTGGCTTCATTTAGGTTATATATAATAGACTCTTTTCCATAGATTTCATGAATAAACATACCTTCAAGATATGAACCATAAAGTACTCCTTTTTTATCTCCTCTATCAGTATCATCTGATAGTTTTCCAGAGAAATCAGGAGAGACAAATGATATAAGCTTATGTGTATTACCATCATCATTCTTCTGAAAGAGTGTCTGTACAGAACTTAAATAGGAAATATTTAAACTATTGAGTATTCTTTCAAAAGACAAGTTATAAATCTTACCATCAGGGCAGATATAAACATGATCATAATCATAAAAAGAACCAATAAACCGCTTAATATCTTCATTATCAATAAATGAACCATGGATAATATCTTCATAACCAACAACATATTTTGAATACTTCCCTTTCTTTATGATAAGAAGACCATACTTTGAATTATCTAGTTCATAAAAGTCAATAATCAAATGATCACCTATCGCTCGGATTACTTCTTCTAGTGAAACTGTATCATTGATTGATTTATTAAGGAATATATTAACATCTATTTTAAAAGACAGATTCTTATTGGTAAAGAGATAGTCTAAAAGATTACTGCCACTTCTTTCAAAGATACACATTTTTAATATTTCATATATTTCATGATACTTTTTAAGAAACTGACGCATAAAGTAGACTTTTTGTATGTTAAAGACAGTCATTTTAAGGTTTTTGATATTTTCAAAATACTTAATCAGATCTTTTTTATAATTTTTATCGTTATGTTTTTCTTGAAAAATCCGTATTGAAAGTAATGTATTTAATATAGTAAGTGTACTAGGATGATTTGGCCCTAGCACTTCATACATGCTTTCATAAGCACTAGTTCCTATCTCTAGCGCTTTGTCATAATCATTTAGCATACTGTAACAATTTGCTAAGTTACTTAGTGTATTTAGTGTATCAGGATGATTCTCTCCTAAAATTGCTTTTCGTGCGCTATAGGCAGAAGTATGCATTTCTATTGCATTATCATATTCTTCTAGATTGCTATAGAAACCTGCTAAGTTTTCAAGTGCAGTTATTGTATCTGGATGGTTTTTTCCATGTATATTCCTAATTGTGATATAAGCTTTTCTTCCTAATTCTACTGCCTCCTTGTAATCCCCAAGATTACTATAAGAATAAGCCAAATTAGTAAGTGTTCTTAGCACATCAGGATGATTCTCTCCTAGTATTTCTTTTCGTGCATTATAAACTCTAATCTGTAGTTCTAATGACTTATTGTAATCTCCTAAAGCATTGTAATAAACAGCTCGATCACTAAGCGTATTTATCGTATCCGGATAACTCTCTCCAAAAAAATCTTTTCGTGCATTATAAACAGTATTCTCTAATTCTAGCGCCTTGTTGTAAAATCCTAGATTATTATATGTATTTGCTATGTTCTCAAGTGCATCAATTGTTTTTGGATGTGTTTCTCCAAAAATTTCCTTCAGTCCATTATATACGATATTTGTCAATTCCAGAGCTTTATTGTAATTTCCTATATGACTATAGGAAGCCGCTAGATTCGCAAGTGCACTTAACGTATCAGGATGGATATTTCCTAAGATTTCTTTTCTAGCACTATAAACTGTATTATGTAGTTCTAATGCCTTGCTGTAATCTCCTAAATCAGAACACAAGATTGCCAGATTGTTTAAAGCAGACAATGTATCAGGATGATTTTCTCCTAGAATTTCTTTAAATGCTTTATAAACTGTATTCTGTAGTTCTAACGCCTTACTGTAATCTCCTAAACCAGAATACAAGTTTGCTAGATTGGCTAGTGATCTTAATGTTTCTGGATGATTCCCTCCTAGGATTTCTTTTCTTGCATTATAAACAATCTTCTGCAGTTCACATGCCTTGCTGTAATTTCCTAAATCAGAATATGAGATTACTAGATTGTCAAGTGATCTTAATGTTTCTGGATGATTCTCTCCCAGGATTTCTTTTCTTGCATTATAGACTATATTCTTTAGTTCTAACGCCTTGCTGTAATCTCCTAAATCAGAATAAGTGCTTGCTAGATTGGCTAGTGATCTTAATGTTTCTGGATGATTCTCTCCTAGGATTTCTTTTCTTCTCGTATAAACTGCCTTCTCTACTTCTAACGCCTTGTTGTGAAATCCCAGATTATTATATGTATTTGCTATGTTCCCAAGTGCATCAATTGTTTTTGGATGTGTTTCTCCAAAAATTTCCTTCAGTCCATTATATACGATATTTGTCAATTCCAGAGCTTTATTGTAATTTCCTATATGACTATAAGAAGCCGCTAGATTCGCAAGTGCACTTAACGTATCAGGATGGATATTTCCTAAGATTTCTTTTCTAGCACTATAAACTGTATTCTGTAGTTCTAATGCCTTGCTGTAATCCCCTAAATAGGCGTATGAGCCTGCTAGATTGTTTAAGGCAAACAATGTAGCAGAATGGTTCTCTCCTAGGATTTCTTTTCTTGCATTATAAACTATGTTATACAGTTCGCATGCCTTGTTATAATCTCCTAAATAAGAATAAGAATTTGCTAGATTGTTTAAGGCAGATAATGTATCTGGATGATTCTCTCCAAGAATTTCTTTTCTTGCATTATAAACAATCTTCTGCAATTCACATGCCTTGCTGTACTCTCCTAAATCAGAATATGAGATTGCTAGATTGGCAAGTGAGCTTAATGTATCTGGATGATTATCTCCCAGGATTTCTTTTCTTGCATTATAGACTATATTCTTTAGTCCTAACGCCTTGCCGTAATCTCCTAAATCAGAATAAGTGCTTGCTAGATTGGCTAGTGATTTTAATGTTTCTGGATGATTCTCTCCTAGGATTTCTTTTCTTCTCGTATAAACTGCCTTCTCTACTTCTAACGCCTTGTTGTGAAATCCTAGATTATTGAAAGAAACTGCTACACTCGAAAGTGCCTTAATTGTATTTGGATGATTTTCTCCAAAAATATCTTTCATTGCATCATATACACTATTTGTTAATTCTAAAGCTTTGTTGTAATCTCCTAGATTGCAATAGATACCTGCTATATTCGAAAGTGTATACAATGTATCAGGATGGCTCTGTCCCAGAATCTGTTTTCTTGCGTCATACACTTCTTCTTCTAGTTCCAATGCCTTTTTGTAGCCTCCTAGAACACTGTAAGAAATAGCTAAATTTTCAAGTGCATTCAATGTATCAGAATCATTTTCTCCGAAGATATCTTTTTTTGTTATATAAACCGTATTCGCTATTTCTAACGCCTTGTGGTAATCTCCTATCTTACTGTAAGCATTTCCTAAATTTCCAAGGGCATTTAAAGTATCAGGATGTTTTTCTCCTAGTTCATGTTTATATAAATCATATAACTTCTGATAAGCATTTATTTCTTCTATATAATTACCAGTTTTTTTTGCTTTTTCTGCTTGCCTAAGAAGTCGATTAATTATCTTATCCATACATATCCCCCTAACACTATTCAGTAACATTATTTTACTCTAGCAAACAAAACTATTCTATACCCCTTTATTTTTTTTAAACTTAACCTTAAAAAACAGGGAAAAAAAACAATTGATAGGTTATAGGTGAAGAATAAAGGAGGATACTTTTATGAAAGTTAAAGTAATTGATTTTGATGATAATTTTGCTGTTTGTAATTACATTGATTTGGATGGTCATAATAGTTATGGATATCTTCATTCAGAAGAAATTAATGACTTAATGCTTCCTATTACTGAAAAAGTAAAAATTGGTGACGAATTTGAAGCCACAGAACTCGGTGAACGTAAAGGTGATATGTATCTGACTGTTAAACACATGAATGATCAAACATTCGAAGATAGAGTGCAAGATCTAAATAAATTTGACAGTATAAAAGTTAAAATTGTAAAAACTACACACCGTGGGGCTATTGCTGATATCCATGGCATTCCAGGACTTGTTACTGGCAACTTTGAAATTGGTGATACCATTCTTGCAACTATTAGTAAAATCATTAATGAGAACCATTTGATTCTATTGAATTTAGATTCCGTCATCTATTAGTTTAAAAGTACTTGTTTCACAAATTGTAACTTCTAAAATAAAACATTATCCAACCATTAAGTAAAGGACCTGGAATGATTTCCAGGTCCTTTACTACATTTCCCTTAATCTAGAAAATATGCAACTACTTCATCTTTACCAACCAATATTTCTTCAGTTGGAACACCACATGATTTAGCTAACTCAATAGATCCTTCAAACGCAAGAGATATATCTGGCGCAAATGCCTTATCAAGTAATTCCATAAACACCTGCATATCTTTACCCATTTCATCTACAAACTCTTGATACTGTTCATTAAGTTCTTTATCTACAAGACATATTGATTTTCTATACTCTTCAAATATCTTCTGTTCATAAGATGAGAAGTTATCTTTCGCAATCTGATACATCATAGTTCCTACTGTATTACCAATAACTGCACCTATAACTGGTATAGGAATAAGCACTTGTCCTGCAAATGAAGATAGTGCACTTACTGATGCATCTAAGCACAACATTTCAGAATTTTCTATAAATGTTTGTTCGTCTATTTGTCCTTGTTTTAATTGATAAACTTGATCTGCCACTCCAAAGGATGCTGTTACTATAGCACTCGCTACTGCTGCAGGTGTTGCACTATAGTTAGTAAGTGTATAAATTGATGCACCTCTAATACCACCCTTTAAAGTACCTTTTCCTGTTGCTCCTGCAATATCTTTCCAATCATCACCATTGAAATCTTTAAGTTTCTTTCCTTCTTTTCTCTTTTTATTGATTTCTAAGCATAATGATGAAGCTCCTTCAATTCCTGCAGAAACAACTGTTGCTTTTACGCCTTCAGATAATTTAGGTGCAGCTTCCTCTTTTGCATGAGCTACTCTTTCCTTATTTGTTTTCTTTAAGCTATCAACTTCTTTTGAAAAAGTCTCCTCATATTTACCTTTCTGAACCTCATCATATCTTAATTTAGACGGTTCTACTTTTTCAAAAGGAATATCTCCTTCTTCAAAGAACTTATGCACTTCTTTCCACTGTTTCAATGAAAATTCACCTGTAGAAGTAGGCATCTTATTAGCCTTTTCCTCCGGAATAGAGAGTAGCCATTTAATTCTATCATAATGGTCCTTTGGAATTTGATAAGCTTTATTGTTATCTAAATAGTCTGGATATTGATTAAAATGTTGACGAATAGCATATAGTGATAAATGCCCACCTGAATTCACAAATTTCTGTTGAATCAATATATTTCCTCTTTGCAAATCATCTGGACCATTATCATTAATCCACTTATAAATAGGAACTTTACCCACTATCTGTTCTCGGGCGTTACCAATACCGCATTCTGAAACTTCCGCAATAAACCCATGCATTCCCTTTGCACCACCACGACCTTTTCCATTATTAACTATATCTACACTAATTTTATTTAATGTTTCATTTATAGTAGCCATGGCTTCATTTAAATTAGATTGTTCTTGCTTCAACACCTCATTCATCTGATTCAAGCGTACTTGATTTAAATAGTTAATCCAGGAAGCAACAGCTTGTTCCTGTCCACTTTTAATAGTTTTAGCCTTATCCATCATTTACACTATACCTCTACATTCTCACTAAGTGTTGCAGCAAGTGACTTTGCATTATTCACAAGAGTGCCCAATAACATTTGTTGGTCTTCAGATAGTTCTAAGAAGTTCTTTCCATAACAAGGTATACTCTGACCATATTGCGTATTCAACATTTCTCTTAACTTTGCTGTCTTATCAAGTAATTGTTTAACTGTGTAATTAATCTCTTTAATAGATTCTACATTACGTAAAACTGCTTCAATCTCTTCTTTTTTCTCTTTGCTTAACTTCATCTTTTTGTTAGCAAATAACACCACTGATGCAAGTAATGTAGCACCACTAATAGACCATCCAACAGGTCCTGCAAGAGCTAAGATTGCATTTCCTGCAGCCATGCCTCCACCACCAGCTGCTAGAGCACCTCCTCCAAGCCAAGCTAATTGTGCGCTTGTTGCTGCAGCACCTGATAATGCAGATATGGCTGTTCCTGTAGATGCTGTACCAAATGTCGTAGCAACCCACATTGCTGCACTAGGTGCTAAGCTTGCAACGGCAACACCACATGATAATCCTGCTCCTGTACTTAATGCTGATTTCTTTGCTGCAGTTAATTCATCTACAGCATAATCACATACATCTTTGAACTTCTTCTTATCTAACTGAATATCCTGAAGATCTACATCAAAACTCTTAGGATGATTTGCGATACTATTAATCAATATTTCTACATTATTCAATACATCTACTGAACGTTCTCTTTGTATTAATATAGCTGAACCATAGCCTTCAAACTTTGCATATTCAGCATTATATTTATTCACTGCATCATGCAATTGATCATCAAGACTGACTTCTTTCTGTTCTTTAAAATCTGCTACAGATTTCTTAAAAGACTCAGCCCCTTTATTAATCATATCTCCCCCATCTTTAAGTCCTTGTGATACAAATGAGGCACCATCTTTAGCACCTTTAGACACTGTATCGAATAATTCAGTGCCCATTTTCTGTATATCAATACTTTTTAATTTATCTCCTGCAACATTTCCAAATTCCTTAGCACGCTTGTCTAACTCTGCATCATCAACTGCTTTAACTACTTTCGATTTAGTATCATTGATACTATCTTTGACATCATCTGTTATTTCATTGAATTTCATAAGTTCTTCCCTCCTACATACCTTGTTCTTTTCTTATTAGTTTTATTTGGTCTTTATATGTCTTATTATCCTCTTCACTCTTTACTGGAATAGAATATCTCTGTATATATTCTATCACTTTCTTTTGTTCCTCTAATACTCTAATCGTATTATTGATTTTATTTACTTTCTCTTCTATTACTGTTTCCTGTTTCACTCCTTCTAGAATGAGTTTTATTTTCTTTAAATCAAAGCCCATTTCCTTATACCATAAGATTTTCCATAATCTTTCCATTGTCTCATCATCATAAAGTCGATAATTATTCTTTGAGCGCTTAACAGGTAATATACCTTCATCATCATAATACTGTAATGTACGCTTACTCACTCCAGATAACTTACTAACTTCCTCAATTTTCTTAAACACGTTATTTACATCCTCATAGCTTGAGGATACGCTATCACGTAAACGTGATAGCAATACCCACACTACGAATCTCCTTTCTATTAGAGCGGATGTAAAAATCGCGTAAAAATAGATGGACAAAATGCCCATCATGAGTCTTATGCGTGTTTATTTCTTTTTTACGTCTTTCTTTTCTATTTTGAGGTGAGGATTCTGCCGTTTTCTTTAGATAAAAACATATTACTAGAGAATATGAATAAACCGATTGATTTCTATACAGGTGATGAATTAGATATGGATGATATTAGTGTAGATCATGTGATTCCTTGGTCATTCATGTATAGTGATGATATCTGGAATCTTGTACTCACTTCTAAGAGTCATAATTCTTCTAAATCAAATCATATTCCTAGTAAAGAAGTCATTGAACAATTAAATCAAAGAAACAAAGCTCTTATTGAAACTATCAATAATAGTAAATACAAGGAAGAACTCAATATTGCGATTATGAACAACTATGTAGATAAGTTCTACCTATCAATGAAACTATAATTTTTTCTATATTTATGAATTTTATTGAATTTAGTAATAGAGTTTTCTACAATAATCTTAGAGGAACTTAAGTAATCTTAAGTCATTCCTTAAATAAGAAAAGCCTATTGAGATGCTCATCTCACCAGGCTTTTTTTATTCGTATAACATAATATTTATAAGGGGTTTCAATTAAAGTTTTTTATTTGTTTTTTTGTATTCATTTGCATTGATATCAGGAATTTATTAGTATACTTATAGAATGTTTTTTTCATAATATATTTTCCTTTTTGTCTGGCCTGTCTATTATTAGACAGGCTCTTTTTCTTGTATACATTCAAGTAAATCTACAGCTTCAATCTTATATAATCTTGATAAAGCTATTAAATTGGTGGTATTGGGTTCACTTGTTCCATTCTCCCATTTAGAGACAGCTTGTCTACTTACTCCTAATGTTTCTGCGACGAATTCCTGAGTCATATTACAACGCAAACGACTTTCTTTAAGAGCTTCTCCTAAAGATTCTGCGTTGTTTTTCTTCTCTTCTCTTACATCCTTAGAGTTAATATATTTCTTTAGAGCTTTCACTATTAATATGAAGAGATAGATGGATGCACAAAAGAAGAAAATCATAAATGCAATGTAAAGAATGGCAATAATATAACTAATCACTTCATAATACATATCTCTTTTCCTTTCTATGTTGTTCCATAGCACTTTATTTGATTTAAAGCACGTTGAGGAACTTCTGATTTTGATACAATACTTTGGTCAGTGACTACGTTCTTTTTTGTTTTTAACTTAATGTAAGTTCCTGGACAGTAGGTGTTAATAAATGTGACACGCTTTCTTTCTCCTAATGCATTAAAAGATACAAGAACATATTCTTTTCCAATAGGTTGTTTATGACCATAATCATCGATGAGCCATGATTCTCTATTCACATTACTACAAGGAATCTGTGTATAGTAGCAGTCAGATACAGTGTGGTCAGTACTTAAGTATCTCACTGCTGTAATTGTAACTATACTGATTAAAATGATAAATACAACCAATATGCCTTTTTTGTTCATAAAACCCCTCCAATCATTTTTATTGAATAATAGAAAGAAAGAAAGTAGGCTAACCTATCACTAGGCTAGCCCCTTATCAAACCGTACGTGCACTATTAATGCATACGGCTTACCAATTTACTATTTATTTAATTTATGATTGGACTATCTTGAGAAAGCAT
>OJKO01000479.1_pt1 | contig 16122 bp, 10 predicted proteins | sample 1596541 | NCBI WGS metagenome assembly OJKO01 (sample SAMEA4350163, study PRJEB24818) | metagenome | biome: human; feature: gut; material: faeces | place: Denmark | collected 2013-09
TTACTGTCTAATATATCAAGCGGGCTCAACGAACATCCGACACAGTTGAAATACTCTGCCAGCTTTGCCTCTGCGAGGTTTATGCTCTTTGCCACATGTATACCGTCAAACTGCTGGAGCGGAACCACCTTGACATTGAGCTCATTGGTCAAAAGCTTTGAGAGTCCGCTGAAATCAGCACCTAAGCCAATGAGGAAAATTCTCTCGATAGGAGTATCTGAGTTTCTCGACTGATAATAGTCTATAACTCGTCCGAGACTGCTTATCAGATTGGAAAGTGAATATGATACATTCAGGCGAAGCTTCTTAAAGCGCTCAGAATCAATCTCATGCCCCATAGGATCCATGCCGCCGCCCGCCGGCTCATCAGGTACTGTGCCATCAGGCCTTATTGCAAGGCAGGTCTTTCTGCGTGCCACATCAACTGCATCGGTAAATGACAGATACTCTCCAAAAAGCTCACTATCCTGAATCGCCTCAATAGCATCAGCAAGTCCATAGTTGACATTGCGCTGCAGCTTTACCATGCTTCCATTCATTACAGTCAGTGTGGTAGAAGCCTCATCCACCTTGACAGTCACCTTCACATCTCCGGGAATCTCTCTTCTCATGAGCTGCTTGATGGCATTTCCACTATAGTCAAGTGCTACAAGCTGCAGCCTGCAATCAGCTGCAAGAGCACCATACGACAAAATAAGATCATTAGGCACAGCAATAACCGAAAGACGTAATTTCTTTTCTTCCGGTCTGTCAATCTTCTCTATAATCTGATGTACCAGCTTGTACTGGCTCAAATCCACCGGAAAATAATCCGATGCATTCATTGCAATCATTTCCTTAAGCTGTTTTTCCTTAACAAGTGGAAGCTCAATATCTCTGCTTGCTATACGCGCAGAATTTAACACAAAAACAGCTTTTTTGGTGGAAATCTTCTTTTCCTTCAGCTTACTGTATAAGATAGAACGAAACATCCCATCCGGCTGTACCACTCCATCATCAATCATCCCCGGTGGTGTCGGAAAGCCGAACATATTGTAAATCTTGGGATTTTTTGCTTTGTAATCAATCTCAACTACTCTGGTAAGGTTCTCCCCTATTTCAATACCGAGTACCCTATTTGCCATAACCTAGTCCTCCGTGTTTATCTTTGTTTTACACTGTATACATCTGTAAAACATTCGTAACTGCTCAGTTACAAACATTCTATATATATATTTCGGTATATCTGTGTCTTCTCTGCTTTTGTCTCACTGCTGGTCGTACTGCCTGTTTTATATTAAGTACGCTATATTATAACACGTTTTTTAAAAGCCTGCGAGTGTCAAATATGCCGATATCATTTTCTCACCCCATAGCATCGAAATAAATATTCCGGCTGCCAAGTACGGTCCCATCGCAAGTCTGTTGCCTGCGTTTGTCACTTTCATACGAATCAGATGTATCACGGAACCGATGATGCATCCTAAGAAAAATGCTAATGTAATATTCTGCCAGCCTATCGCAAGGCCTGCACATGCCATGAGCTTGACGTCTCCGCCACCTATGGCTCTTCCTCCACTTACAAGAAGAAGGATTTCAAGGAATAAACTGACGCAAAAGAATCCTATCACATATTCAGACCAGTTATCATGGTCTAAAAACACATGCAGGATTCCAAGCACCAGTATAAATATATTGATTCCTAATGGAATTTCATATGTTCTCCAGTCTATCACACTCAGAGCTATGAGTGCAGATGTAAGAAAGCAGTAGATGATACTCGTAAGCTCAAGTCCATTTACTGCAAAAACTACTATGTATAATATACCGTTTAGTGCCTCAATAATAGGGTATTGAGGTGATATCGGTTCTTTGCACTTGCGGCATCTGCCACGAAGAAACAGCCAGCTGAAAACCGGCACCATATCGTACCACGCGAGCTGATACCCGCATCTCATGCAGTGGGACCTTTCGGTCACCACTGTCTCATGCTGCGGTATACGGTAAATACAGACATTTAGAAAGCTGCCTATAACTATACCGAATGCAAATATTAAGATGTAGATAGGTATCAGTTCTGTGGTCATGGTTGGTGGTCCTTTTAGTAATTATTCAGCTATATCTTTTTATTTACTTATTGAAAATACTTCATTCATATCCTTCTTAGGATTTTTTGTATTTGTAGTTGCAGTAGCAGTTGTTGACCACGCGCCTGTTCCCGGATCTAATGTATATGTTATTGTTGGCCATCCACTAGACTTTAATGCAGCACTTGAAGTAGATGGTGTGACCGTACCTGAGCTTGCAGTAATTGTAGTAGTTGCTTTTTTGCCACTAATTGCAATAGTTACAGAAGTAACATTCTCATTATCTGAAATATCAGTTTCTACCGAAGACTTAAGTTGCTGTACACTCTGCATATCTGTTGACTGTCTAGACTTCTCAACATACTTGATAAACTGTGGAGCAAGTACACCTACAAGCACTGCCATGATGGCGATTACAACAATAAGCTCTACGAGAGAGAAACCTTTGTTGTTCTTCTGTTTCTTTCCTAACTTTTTAAATACATTCTTTACCATAGTTCTTTTCTCCTTTTCATTATAACATGGTTTTTGTGCAAAGAGCTGTGCCCTATCAGCATCTCTTTGGTTTGTATGCGCTCATTGTACCATAAATCAAAGCATATTGCAAGTTATTTTCTAGTACAATAGTATCATTGCTATATAATTTTTTTCGCCTTTTTTAGCAATTTTAACCAAATTTCATCCGTTTTATTGCATTTATATCATATTTTTCAATAAAAATTTTTTCCAGAGCTATACTCCGCCACAGCATAAGGGGCTTCATCCCATGTGACCGGCTAACGCATACACTCTCGTGAGAGCTACGCTACACTGCCAAGATACTGTAGGAATTATGCCTTTAGATTTTCTATACTTGACGAAACCGTCGAAACGCGCCGTCCGTGGCGCGATTCTCCTTGCCCATTACTGCTCACACCATCAGTGTGACCAGTAACGATTACAGCCCATTAAAAGTGCCTCTACGAGGCAGGGGCTGTAATCTGACAATAGTTGATTTATTGGCGCATAGCTTGACAGCGTGGTGTCAAGCTTGCGTTTGAACAGCAACGATATATTACATCCCAGTGGCAGTTCATTTCTGTGTTTCATGCGCATAATTCAACAGTATCTAAGCAGCTCCGCTATTCGCTCACCCGAGAGTATATTTGCCAGCCGTTTGTAGAGAATGAAGCCCCATCCTACTGTCAGCAAAAGAGGAAGCAACCTCCGAGTTCTCGCCCAAAGATTGCTTCCTCTAATTTACATTTCACTACAATATTAGCTCACAAGCCATTTTTTTACAGTTTCCTCATCAAAATCCACACATTCAGCTATATCTTCTATTGAGTGACCTTTTTTCTGAAGTTTCAAAGCTGTTATTTTTGCCTGACGAATTCTGCCTTCTTCTCGACCTTCTTCTCTGCCTTCATTTTTCTGTTCTTCCCACGCCTTACACATATCAATCACCTCTTCTTTCTCATCTATGTCTATATTCGTTCCTGCAAACAGGTTGATTGCCTCGACTGTCTCTCTGTCCACATTGCTAAACTTCTCGTCATTCTGCAGCACTTCCTGCATTTTTTCCTTATCATAAGCATTCTGTAATACCTCGAAAAGCTGCCTGATTGAGGTTCTGAATCCTGTAAAGTCGGTTATCTCCCTCGGAGCCAGCAGGTTAATCCTATAATCCGGTATGAATGGCAGAAGCTCCTCGTCCACATCACCAAACATATCTGACAGCTTCCTTGGACCATCCCATTCCTTTGTTCCGAGATATACTGTAATCGTAATCACCGGTATCAGCTTATCCTCTTTCGTAAATTCTCTCTTTAAACTGATTGTAGCAGAGCTATGATGTTTTGTCATTATATTTTTTGCCACAGCGTAAGGGGCTTCATCCCCCTGAGACCGGCTAGGGCACGCTCTCTCTCGTGAGCGAATAGTGGAGCTGCTTAGATACTGTCGAATTATGCACACGATACACAGAAATGAACTGCCACTGGGATGTAATATATCGTTGCTGTTCAAACGCAAGCTTGACACCACGCTGTCAAGCTATGCGCCAATAAGTCAACTATTGTCAGATTACAGCCCCTGCCTCGTAGAGGCAATTTTAATGGGCTGTAATCGTTACTGGTCACACTGTGGTGTGAGCAGTAATGCTCAAGGAGAACCGCGCCACGGACGGCGCGTTTCGACAGTTTCGTCAAGCATAGTAAACCTATAAAGCATAATTCCTACAGTATCTTGGCAGTGCAGCGTAGCTCAAGCGAGAGAGTGTGCACCAGCCGTTCTCATGGGATGAAGCCCCGTCCTACTGTCAGTCCCCTCAGACAAAGAGGAAGCAGCCTCCGCGCTTTCGCTCAAAGACTGCCTCCTATCGATCTTTTTTCAACTACAGCTGCTATGCCAGCTTCTTATTTTTCTCGAGAAGCTCATAGATTTTCTCAACGTCATAATCCGGCTTCATGGACAATGCTGCTTCGTAAATTGGAGCGATAACCTCCTCTTTTTCTTCCAGGTCATCTGCTATTTCTGCCACGCTCTTGTCCTTTTGCAGCTTTTTTACAACCTGTGAGATTATCTTTTGTCGTTCTCCGATTTCCTTACCCTCTTCTGTTGCAACCTCTTCCCAGTAATCACTCACATTACACATCTCGCTCATCCTCCCTTCGAGTTCCATGCTCATTTTAAGTCCATAATCTTCTTCAAGTATCTTCTTTTTCTCGATAAACTCTGACTTTGAGAACAGCTCTTCCAGCATTCCTATGAGTTTATTCTTAGACTGCTTTTTATTTTTTGTTGCTCTCGTCCGGACATTTATCAGTGCACCATTTAATTTGTCAATCTGTGGTATTTTCTTTATTTTACCATAAATCAGGCTGGATTTCATCCCAAATTCGATTATTGAATCCTCTGATTTTTTCGTATCCATACATATCCATATAGTATATACGGATTTTAAATCATCATAATTTGAATTTACAAACTCCGTTCCCTTCTGCTCTGATATCATTCTGCCCATGTAATAGGCAATCCTGTTTTCCAGCCGGTAGCCCAGCTTTGATTTTTTGCTGCTCTTCTGGGCTTCAATATTGATGATAAATTCTCTTCTTTTTCCATTATAATACAAGGGAAATTTGATGTCGTAAATAATTTTTCCATCATCCTCATCAACTGACTCATTATTTACGTTCTGGATTTTAACTCCAAGCCTTTCCGGAAATCTTAGCATTACTGTCGGCTCACCAATGCACGGAATTATTTTCTCGGCTTCCATTTCCTTAAATTCCGGCACGAGCGCCTGAACTATATAGGCTGCTATCTGCGGATCTGCCAGAATACACTTCACGTAGTCGTCACTGGTTGCCTTGTCCTGCTCTATAGAGCTAAGAGTTCTGGACAAATTTGTCTTCACTTTTCTGTATATCATACACTTCTCCTGTTTCCACATGAAATCTGCATACATATCATTTTTTATAGCCCCATTTTTTGTGCATACATAATTTCAAATGATAATAACCCTTTATATTCCTCAAATAAATGCCCGCCACGCATAGAAACGAATAGACTGGTACTTTAGCTGATATTTATTTTTAACACACAATCGGATTTGTTGCTGACACAGCATGATAAATCAACGGGTAAAGAACATCCCCGAACCATGTATTCGAATTGTAGCCTATTGTATAACAGTTGTCAATGTATTTTTTCGCCACAGCGTAAGGGGCTTCATCACATGAGACCGGCGGGGGCACGCTCTCTCGCATGAGCGCATAGCGAAGCTGCCTAGATACTGTTGAATTATGCACACGATACACAGAAATGAGCTCCCACGGATGGGAGCTCAAGGAGAACCGCGCCACGGACGGCGCGTTTCGACGTTTTCGTTAAGCATAGTAAACCTATAAGGCATAATTCCTACAGTATCTTGGCAGTGTAGCGTAGCTCACGCGAGAGAATGTGCACCAGCCAGGGCTCATGGGATGAAGCCCCGTCCTACTGCCAATGTCTCTGCACCAAAAAAGCAGCCTTTGAGCTTCACACTCAAAGTCTGCTTCTTTTTTATTTTATAAACTGTCCATAGCCTGATACATGGTAAGCATAGGAGCCATAACGGCTGCCACAAGCACACCAACAATAAGTGCCAGAACAAGGATAATCATAGGCTCAATAGCTGCCATAACTGTCTGGGTAGCCAACTCAACTTCCTCATCATAGTAGTCTGCCAGTCGGGTAAGCATGCCTTCCAAGTCACCGGTTTCCTCACCAATTCGCGTCATGTGTGAAACCATAGGTGGAAACAATCCACACGCAGTGATTGGCTCAGACAGTGGAACACCCTTACTTACTTCTTCCCTTGCATTTTTCAGGGCTTTTTTGTAAAGCGCATTCTTCATGGTGTCAGCAGTGATGCCAAGGGCTTCAATCATCGGAAGTCCGGAGTACACAAGTGTTGAAAGTGTACGCGCATAGTTACTGGCCGCTGTCTTGATGTTTAGCTTTCCGAAAACCGGAAGCTTTCTTGCGAGATTACCAAAGAACATCTGGCCGCTGTCAGTCTGCTTATAAAGCTTGATGGCTATAACAATTGCTGCTATGACAGCAATCACAATATACCAGTATCCGGTGACAAAATCACTCATCGCAACAACTGCCTTTGTGATGCCCGGCAGCTCTGTTCCCAGGTCATTGAACATCTCTGAGTAGCTTGGGATGACCTTTACAAGCATTACAATAACAACCGCAATAGCTACAATCACAACGATAATCGGATAAACTGCCGCTTTTTTTATCATGCCGTTAAGCTTTGCTGATTTTTCGAAGTGTGCAGACATTCTGTCAAAAGCTACATCAATCTTGCCGGATGCTTCTCCTGCCGCAACCATGCTCACCATGATGTCAGGGAAAACATTCGGGTATTTTTTTAGACCATCCGAGAGAGTCTCACCTTTTTGAATCTCGGCATGAACACCTCTGATAGCTTTCGCCATAACCTTATTCTCAGTCTGATCGGATAACATATCCAGCGTATCAAGAATCGTAACACCTGCATTGACCATACTGGTGAACTGGCGGCAGAATACTGATAGGTCTCTCGGCTTTACCTTTCCTCCTACACTGAACGAGATTTCCTTGGTCAGTGCTGTTGCCTTGGTGAGGCTTATGACCATGTTGCCATCCATCTTAAGCTTATTTTTTGCCTCTGCTTCTGACTCGGCTACTATATTTCCTTTTCTTTCTTTTCCGCTCTGGTCTATAATCTGATATGTCCAGTCAGCCACTTTCTTCTCCTCCTTATACCTATTCTGTGCAACCTCCAGATAAATTAAATCATAATTTATTAAGACTCCACAACATTATACCATAATAGTAAAATACATACGATTATGCCATCAATAGTAAAGGTGTACACGGCTAGCCATGCTTACCGGATCATGTGCATATGCAACTGCAGTCTCCGGCGCTATAAGGCCCTGGCTGTAATACTGTAAAATACAGTCATCCATCATCATCATACCTTCTCTCTTTGAGGTCTGTATGATAGATGGAATCTGAAATGCTTTTGCCTCACGAATTAAGTTTCTGATGGCATTGTTTGCAAGGAGCACCTCAAATGCTGCAATTCGTCCGCCATTTACCATTGGAAGCAGATGCTGTGCAACAATTCCCTCTAAAACTCCTGAGAGCTGCACTCGTATCTGTTGCTGCTGGTGTGGTGGAAAAACGTCAATCATACGGTCAATTGCATCTGATGAACTGTTGGTATGCAGTGTAGAAAATACAAGATGTCCTGTCTCCGCCGCTGTAATAGCTGTAGATATAGTTTCAAGATCTCGCATCTCTCCTACAAGTATTACATCCGGATCCTGTCGCAGTGCAGCTCTCAGGGCTGCAGCATATGAGAGTGTATCCTTTCCAACCTCTCGCTGTTCCACTATAGAGCGGCGCCTTGAGTGCAGGTACTCGATAGGATCTTCAAGCGTGATTATATTTTTGGAATCTCTTGATGCAATGACATCTATAAGACTTGCCAATGTGGTCGACTTACCACTTCCTGTAGCTCCTGTCACGAGGACAAGTCCTCTCATCTTTGTGGTAAGATTGACAACCGACTGTGGTATGCCAAGCTGCTGCGGTGTAGGCACATCATATGAGAGAATACGAAGTGCTGCTGCATATGAACCTCTCTGTCTGAACACATTGGCTCTGACTCGTGAAAAGCCCTCCACCGAAAAAGCAAAATCAAGCTCTCCCTTCTCCTTTAGCTCATCTTTAAGCTCCTGCGGAACAATTGGAGAAAGCAGGTTGTCCGTCTCAACATTGGTAAGAACCTGATTTCCCTGCGGTACAAGCTTTCCGTCAATTCTAAGCATAACCGGATTTCCCGGTACGATATGTATATCCGATGAGTTCTGTTGCTGCGCTGCTTTTAAAATGTCTACTATCTGCATTTTCTTTTCCCCCTTAGTTTTCGAACGTGGTCTTTAACATTTCCTGGAATGAAGTAACTCCTTCGAGTACAAGCTTCTCTGCACTCTGTCTAAGTGTATGCATGCCCTCATCACATGCAGCCTTGTTTATATCCTCTATATCAACACCTTTTGAAATAAGTGACTTTAGCTTTGGTGTTATGGTCATTATCTCATATATACCGATTCGTCCCTTGTAGCCTGTATTGGCACATTTTTCACAGCCACATGGCTCATAAATCTTTACCGGACGGAATGCCGGTATATTCATAAAGGCCTTTTCCTCCTCTGTCAGCAGATGCTCTCTCTTACATGCCGGACAAAGTCTTCTTACAAGTCGCTGTGCAATGATTCCCTTTACCGAATCCGCAAGCAGATAACTTTCAACTCCCATGTCCTCCAGTCGTGAAATAGTACTTGCCGAGCTGTTGGTATGCAGTGTGCTGACCACAAGATGTCCTGTGATTGACGCCTGTACTGCAATCTGTGCTGTCTCCTGATCTCGAATCTCACCAATCATAATGATGTCCGGATCCTGTCGCAGAATGGAACGAAGTGCTGATGCAAATGTCAGGTCAGCTTTATTATTTACCTGTACCTGGTTTATTCCATCTATATTGGCCTCGACCGGATCCTCAACTGTGATGATATTTACATCCTCCTTGTTGAGCTCTGAAAGTGCCGTGTAAAGCGTGGTTGACTTACCACTTCCTGTAGGTCCTGTAACAAGGATGATACCGTTTGTATTCATCAGTATATGATCAAAGGCCTTAAGCTCTTCGTCTGAAAATCCCAGCTCCTTTTTATCTCTTGTAAGTGCCTTTTTCTGCGCAAGTCGCATAACGCATTTCTCACCGAATACTGTCGGAAGGATTGATACTCGGATATCATACTCTATCTTGTCTATCTCCATAGTGATACGGCCGTCCTGCGGCTTACGTTTCTCGGAAATATCCATACCACCTATAATTTTAAGTCGTGTAATAATTGCAGAAAGCAGATGTATACTATATGCTGCCTTCTCATAAAGCGCACCATCAATTCTGTATCGCACCCTGACTTTATTTTCCAGTGCCTCTATATGTATATCTGAGGCCCTGAGTCTGGCTGCCTGCTCAATGATAGAGTTGACAAGTAAAACTACCGGCGAATTGTTGACATCCTTGCTGGTAGCTTCCTCAGCCTCGGCATTTTTCTGCTCACGCTCTTTTCTCTCCCTCGCATACTCCTGAGCCGCTTTCATAGCCTCTGTATCACCGTAATATTTGTCAAGCGTCAAAAGTATGTCTCTGCCTGTCGCTACTGCAGGCTCAACCTGTAGATTGGTAACAATTGAAAAATCATCAAGCGCAACCATATCCATAGGATCAGCCATGGCCACATGCACTACATTGGCATTATTCTTGTCAAATGCATATGGTATCATAACATGCTTTCTAAGCACTGTCTCACTGACAAGGTTTTGCACCTCCTCAGGTATGTTGATTGCGCTCACATTAACAAGCTCCAGTCCCAGCTGCTGTGACAATGCCTTTGCTATCTCAAGCTCATTGGTGAACCCAAGCTCAATGAGTGTTTCTCCTATCTTCTTATGCTTTTCTTTGGCTATAGGCAGAGCCTTTTCCAGCTGCTCCTGAGTAATTACATTTTCATTTATAAGCATATCACCGATACGCTTTTTCTCTCGTCTAAAAGCCATAGTGGCTCCCCCTCTTTCATCATTTAGTAAAATACTACCATTATGATGGCTGTATTTCAAGGGTATTTATATAAAATATACAATAAATTTATTTCAAAACTAAAAAGTAACGATTCCGAGTGCCTGCAGCAACAGTATAAGCAGGAATGCCGGTGCAATAAATTTAACCATGATTATATAAAGCCCTTTTCTGGTGAATTTGCTGCCTCCGCGTGTCACCTCATCTATTATTACCTTTGGACTTACTATCCAGCCAACGAGGATACATGTGGCAAGTGCAACGATTGGCATAAGCACATTGTTGCTTACATAATCCATGATATCAAGTATCTGTCCGACTGTGCCGTTTGGAAGCTTAACCTCCATATAGAGCTTATTGTAGCCAAGGCAGACTATTATCTCTGCAATCAGACCGTATACCGTGACTAAAATTGCGCTTTTTCTGCGGCTCCAGTGAAATCTGTCTATAAGACTCGATACAATAGCCTCCATAATTGATACAGACGATGTGACTGCTGCGAATGCAACTATCATGAAGAATATCAGTCCAACGATATCTCCTGCTATTCCCATTTCATTAAATACCTTTGGCAGTGATATAAACATAAGCCCCGGTCCTGCTGACATGCCGTCTCTGCCCATAAATACATATACTGCCGGAATAATCATAAGACCTGCAAGGAATGCAACAAGTGTATCAAAAATCTCGATCTGGTTGATTGAGCCCATGAGCTTTGATTCCTTCTTGACATACGAACCATATGCAACCATGATTCCCATAGCCACACTGATTGAGTAGAACAGCTGACCGAGCGCATCAACAAATACTGTGACAAGCTTTTGCATTGTAAGCCCCTTGAAGTCAGGAACCACATATATCTTAAGACCCTCAAGACCACTTCTTGCTGCACCTGATGCATCCTTATAATTGAGCGTCAGTGAGAAAATACCGATTGCAAAAATAAGCACAACAAGGATAGGCATGAGCACCTTGCTGAAGCGCTCGATACCTTTATTGACTCCGCCAATGACAACTGCTGCTGTTATAAGCAGATAAACCACTCCAAATATGATTGGTGCCCACTGGCCTGTAATAAAGCCTGTGAAATATCCATCCGCAACTGCATTTTTACCGCTTCCTGTAATGAAAAGTGTAAAGTATTTTAAAACCCATCCACCTATAGTACAGTAGTAAGGCAGAATAATAGCCGGTACTATACACGCAAGTACACCGATAAACTTACCCTTTGGATTGATAAGACCATACGCGGTGAGCGGTCCCTGTCCGGTCTTACGTCCTATTGCAATCTCAGTGGTAAGCAATGCAAAGCCAAAGGTCAGAACAAGTATCAGATACACCAGCAGAAAAAGTCCTCCTCCGTCCTTTGCTGCCAGATACGGAAACCTCCATATATTTCCAAGTCCTACCGCACTGCCGGCTGCCGCAAGAACGAACCCAATGTTGCCGGAAAAAGTGCTTCTTGATTTTTCTTTCATTTTCTACTGTCTCCTTAATATATTATATAATTTAATTTCGATTTAATATGGACATTGTTTCCATTTACAAATCTAATATACCTATTATAATCATCTAGAGTACTTTTTGCAACGGTTGATATTTTTTATTCGAATTTGCAGTTTGGTAGCGTAGCGACGGCGGGAATACGTGTGCGCCAGTGGTACCTAGGGCCTACGTTCCGTACTATTGTCCTAAATAAGGTTCTTGATTCCCTCTGTTAAACGCTTTGCAACTCTCACATTGTTCATAGTGTAAAGATGAATTCCCTCCACATCATTAGCTAAAAGCTCAATTATCTGACTCTCGCAGTAAGACATTCCGGCATCAAAAAGTGCCTCCTTGTTGTCTCCGTATCTGTGCACAATCTTCTGGAATTTCTCCGGGAACTTAGCACCGCACATTGTGACCATTCTCTGAATCTGAGCCGCATTGATACAAGGCATGATGCCCGGGATAACAGGCACATTGATGCCTGCAAGCCTGCAGTCCTCAGCAAAATTGAAGAAGGTATCATTGTCAAAGAAGAGCTGCGATAAAAGAAGCTCTGCTCCTGCATCAACCTTTTTCTTAAGATTCTTAATATCATCTACCTTATCAGCTGCCTCCGGATGAATGTCCGGGTAGCACGCACCTGCGATACAGAACTGATCACCTGTGGTGTCCTTTATGTACTTAATAAGGTCGCTTGCATGGAGAAAATCCTCCTTTGCAGGCACGTTCGGATTTCTATCTCCTCTTAAAGCCAGGATATTCTCAATGCCCTCATATGAAAGCTGTCTGGTAAACTCATCTATCTCTGCCTTGTTATAGCACAGACATGTAAGGTGTACGACCGGCTCCACATGGTACTGATTCTTGATTTTCTTCGCAATCTCAATAGTCTTGTTATTGTTTGAGCTGCCGCCTGCGCCAAATGTCACGCTGATGTACTCAGGATGACAATCACAGAGTATCTCAAGCATCTCATCTATATTTTTGAAGTCTTCCTCCTTCTTTGGTGGAAAAATCTCGAAAGAAAGTGACTGTGGTTTGTTTGTATGTATCTGTGTAATCTTCATGTTATCCTCCGATATATATGATTATTTGATAAGTTTTAATGTCATAGTCCATATATTACTGTAATTTTTTGTCATTGTAAAATATATTTTTCTTTTAGTTTGTCATAAATAAAATCTATATCAAAACTTGCTGAGTCTTTGATTTTTTTTAATGTGGTGATATAATGAACAAAGCAAATCCGAAAGAGGTTTCACAATGAAAAAAATAGATTTTGATAATGATTCAATAAAGAAAAATATATTGCAGGCTGCTCTGCCCATGCTGGCAGCCCAGATTCTAAGCCTGTTGTACAATATAGTAGACCGCATATACATTGCCCGCATACCGGATATGGGAACCACTGCACTCGGTGCTGTGGGGCTTTGCTTTCCTATTATAATGCTGACAATCGCTTTCTCCAATCTCTTTGGAAGCGGTGGTGCTCCGCTTTTTTCAATAAAAAGAGGCATGAGTGATGACAGAGCCGCCAATACTATAATGAATACGAGCTTTACAATGGTCTGCACATTCGCAGTCGTTTTTACAGCTTTGTGCATGATTTTTGCAAAGCCTCTTTTAATCGTGTTTGGCGCATCTGAAAATGCTCTCAAATACGCTCTGCCATACCTGCTCATTTATTTGATAGGAACACTCCCATCCATGATTTCAACCGGCATGAATCCCTTTATCAACGCTCAGGGCTACTCCACTACCGGCATGCTGTCTGTGGCAATCGGAGCCGTTGCCAATCTGGTTTTAGATCCGCTTTTTATATTTGGATTTAATTTTGGCATCAAAGGAGCAGCTATTGCTACGGTCATCTCACAAATACTGTCTGCTCTCTATGTGCTTCACTTTCTTAGGAAAAAGGCTGAGCTTAAGGTGTGCCTTATGACACTCTCTGAATTCAGTGAAAATATGCGCTATGCAAAGGACATCATAAGCCTTGGAACCTCCGGCTGTGTCATGCAGCTCACAAACAGCCTGGTATCTATATGCTGCAACAATGTGCTTTCAGTGACCGGTGGCGATTTGTACATATCGGTAATGACCATCGTATCAAGCATCAGGCAGATGGTCGAGACTCCAATTTATGCAATAGTGGAGGGTTCATCTCCTGTTTTAAGCTACAACTATGGCGCCAAAAGGCCGGCCCGGGTGAGAAAATCCATTTTCACTATGGGACTGCTCGTGCTTCTATATACAGCTGTCATGTGGAGTGTGATCATACTTGTTCCTCATGCCCTGATTGCTATTTTCAGTTCCGATGCCACCCTTATGGATGATGCGGTGAAGGCTTTAAATATCTACTTTGCGGCATTCATATTTATGGATCTGCAGTACATCGGACAGACCACCTTTAAATCACTGAACAAAAAGAAGCGAGCTATATTTTTTTCCCTGCTTCGCAAGGTGTTCATCGTTGTACCGCTGACATATATTCTGCCATACTCCTTTGGTATGGGAACCGACGGTGTGTTTATGGCAGAGCCTGTATCAAACGTGATTGGCGGAAGCATCTGCTTTGTAACCATGCTTGGCACTGTGCTACCTGAGCTTCGCAGAATGGAGCAGTAATTACAGCATCTCATCAATGCAGATGCCGTAGCCTCCGGTCGGATCATCGACAAACACATGGGTGACTGCTCCTATTATTTTACCATCCTGTATGATAGGGCTTCCGGATGTGCCCTGCACTATGCCACCGGAGAGCTCTATCAGCCTGTCGTCTGTCACCTTAAGCTCCATTCCCTTGTTTGTATCTGTTGCTTTTTTGTCTATATTTGTTATTTCCAGATTATATTTTTCCAGTTTTCCCGATATTTCCGATATCATCTGTGCACGGCCTGTGTGTATCTCATCCTTGCCGGCAACCGGATAATACGTATCCTCTGCGGCATATTCCGACAATTCATCGCTGTCAAGCTGTCCGTAAATTCCTAGATTACTATTGCAGTCAAGTGTGCCTATATGGCTTTTTTTGCCAAAATATACCACTCCACCTATCTCGCCCGGCGCGCCGGATTTTCCCTTTTTGATTTTGGTAAGCTTCATGCTGTACAAATCACCGCTGTTTGCATACAGCAGATTGCCGCTTTGTGTACCGTCTCCTATTCCATGCCCCAGCGCACCAAAACGGCCGTCCTTTGTATAATAAGTGATAGTACCGATTCCCGCCAGATCGTCCTTCACCCATATTCCCATATAGTATCTGCCATCGTCCATCCTGACAGGCGCGATATCCGCTGACATTTCTTCACCGCCTCTAAGAAATTTGATGCTTACCGTTCTTTTATCTTTTAGGCTTTCATCCAGGCTTTCATCATATTCCTTCATGATATCATTCACAGCTTCAGAAAGCTCCTCCTTGTCTGCCACAGTTCGCCCATTGACAGATAGGATATAATCACCGCACTGCACCTTTTTATCTGCAGGATTGACTTTTTTGCCATCCTCGTCTGTCACCTCCGTCGTATTCACTACAAGCACGCCCTCTGTCTGCTCATATATACCGGTCAGCCTGCCACAGGCATATACACCCTTAACACTTATTCCATCACTTATTTTATCTGTCTCTTCATAATCTCTGTCAGTAGCTCTGTGAGTTGATGCTGTATCTGCTGTCTGTCCTATGCCTTGTTCGGTTCCTCCGTTTCCGCCGTTTCCACCATTTCCGCTGTTTTCACCATTCTCGCCCGAATCAGCCAATACACTGGCCGCCTGTCCCGGAAGCCCTGTCGCATATCTTCCATATCCGGCCTTTGATTCATTTAAAAAACTTCCTAATGCACTTTCATCAAATGCCTTATCTACCCTGCTGCACCACTTATCATCACTGCTTAATGCAAACATAGCTATCACTGCTGCAGCCAGCGTGACACTCACAAATTTTCCAAAAAACTTCCGCATACTATTACCTCCATTTGGATTAGTATGCTCCTGTAACTTTTCTTTTATTCTTTTAATATCTAATTATCTCATTCTAACTATTCCAAATTATTTTGAGCAAAAACCGGTATAGTTTGACAGTTTAGGTGTTTTTCTATATAAACAGAAACGTGCGGCTGACCACCAGTGATATACTGGTAATCAACCGCGCCGTAAACTGATAATGTCAGATTTTTTTCTCCATGGCAAGTGCTTTCATCTCGCGTGCGCTCTCCATCACGGTATCCGTGATTTTTGCACCGCCGAGCATTCTGGCCAGCTCAGCCACGCTGTCATTGTCAGTTAGCCTTCGAATCCTTGAAACCGTGGATTTGTTCTCGACTGCTTTTTCAATAAGGAAATGTGCATCTGCCATAGCTGCTATCTGTGGCAGATGTGTGATACATATAATCTGATGGT
>OJKO01000480.1_pt1 | contig 16111 bp, 10 predicted proteins | sample 1596541 | NCBI WGS metagenome assembly OJKO01 (sample SAMEA4350163, study PRJEB24818) | metagenome | biome: human; feature: gut; material: faeces | place: Denmark | collected 2013-09
GGTTCTGATGACCGATAGGATGATGTCTCGCCGTCGCCTGTTTGAGGCGGCTGCCGGTGCGCTGTTGCTTTCGGGCTGCTCGGTGCAGGAAGACTCCTCGACCAAAAAGGTCAAAAAGCAGGACAAGATTAAAAAGGCTGAGGCCTCGAATGAGGCCAAGCACCTGCGCGACAAGGACGAGCTCTACGAGGTCTACGATGACTCGGGTATTGTGACCATGTACCTGACCGTCTCGCGCGGCAACAGCTCCGAGAACACCGACCACAGCTGGGCCGAGATCAACACGTACTCGGTGTATGACTATGCCGACATGGGCGTGACGCGCTATCAGGTTATGGGCCTGCTGCAGCCGGGCGACGAAGACGGCCCGGTGGCCGGCGAGGTTGGCTATGGCGAGGAAGCGCCCAATGCTACCGTGCAGGTGCGCGGCCAGACGTCGAGCATGAACTCGCAAAAGAATTACAAGGTGGAGCTCAAAAAGGGCAAGGGTACCTGGCGCCAACAGCGCGCGATTGCGCTCAACAAGCACATGGGCGAGGGTATGCGTTTTCGCAACAAGATGGCCTACGACCTTATCCGCGGGATTCCCCAGATGATGGGCCTGCGCACGCAGTTTGTGCATCTGTGGGTGTGCGACCAGACCGAAAAGTCCAACGACACCTTTGAGGACTACGGCCTGTTTACGCAGGTGGAGCAGCTCAACAAGACGGCGCTTAAGGCACATGGCCTGGATAAGAGCGGGCACCTGTACAAGGTGAACAGCTTTGATTTCCATCGCTACGAGGACACCATTAAGCTCGCCGACGATCCCGACTACAACCAAGCTAAATTTGAGGGCATGCTCGAGATTAAGGGCGATTCGGACCACACCAAGCTCATCGAGATGCTCGATGCGCTCAACGACGAATCACAAAAGATCGATGATGTGCTCGATACCTACTTTGATACCGAGAATCTGGTCTATTGGCTGGCGTTTCAGATCCTGACGGGCAACTGCGATACGCAGAACCGTAACTGCTATCTGTACAGCCCTCTCAACTCAAATACCTGGTACTTTTTAGATTGGGATAACGACGGCATGCTGCGTAAGCTGGAGCTTTCTCTTACCGGGTTTTCGGACTACGCGAGCTGGGAGCGCGGCGCAAGTAACTACTGGGGCAACGTGCTGTTTAACCGCGCGTTGCGCAGCAAGTCGTTCCGCAGCGAACTCGACCGTGCCGTCAAGGACTTGCGCTCGTATTTGACCGAGACTCGCCTGACCAAGATGATCAAGCACTACCGCGAGGTGACTGAATCCTTGGTCTTTGCTTCGCTCGATATCGACCATCTGCCTGTCACCAAGGACCAATACGAGCAGATCGCCGCGGCGATTCCCTCCGAGATCGAGGAGAACTACAAGAGCTTTCGCGAGAGTTTTAAAAAGCCCATGCCGTTCTACATCGGCGTGCCGCAGATCGATAACGGTAAGCTGCGTATTAACTGGGATGCGTCCTACGACTTTGAGGCGCGCGACATTCGCTACACCGTGGAGCTTGCGCGTGACTATGCAATAAGCGACGTGGTCTTTAAGGCCGAGGACGTGCTGCTTCCCGAGGTGACCTGCGATGCGCCCGATACCGGCCAGTATTTTGTGCGCGTGCGTGCCACCAACTCCGACGGCTATAAGCAAGATGCGTTTGACTACTATGTAACCGACGACGGCAAGCACTACGGCATGAAGTGTTTTTACGTGCAAGACGGCGGTAAGGTCGCGGAGGACACGTATGAGGAGGGCTAGCGCGCTGCTTGAGCGCTTGGCGGCCCCGCCTGTGCGTGTCGCGCAGGAGCGTTACCGCCACGAGCTCAAATATCTCATTAACGAGGGCGAGCACGCCGCGCTTGCCTGTCGCATGGCGCCGGTGTTTAAGCTGGACAAGCATGCGCGGGCAGGCGGTTACACCATTCGCAGCCTGTACTTTGACGACTACTGCAACTCGGCCTACGAGGAAAAAGACGCCGGCATTCTCATGCGTAAAAAGTATCGCGTGCGCATCTATAACGGCAGCGACAAGGTGATTAAGCTCGAGCGCAAAAAGAAGTACGGTAGCTGGATTTACAAGGAGGATGCGCCACTTACGCGCGGCGAGTTTGAGCAGATTCTGGCTGGCGACTACGACTTTTTGCTGAGGAGCTCCTATCCGCTCTGTCGCGAGTTCTACATCGAGTGCATCTGCAACGTGATGCGCCCGAGGACCATTGTGGACTACGAGCGCGAGCCGTGGGTGATGGATGAGGGCACCGTGCGCATTACGTTTGACATGAACGTGCGTGCCGCGGTGGGAAGCTTCGATTTCTTTGACGCGACGCTGCCCGCGCTGCCGGTTCTGGAGCCCGGCAAGCTGGTGATGGAGGTCAAGTTTACGGAGTTTTGCCCGCAGCTGGTGCGCGATATGGTGCCGCCGGGAGCGGCCGAGCTTACGGCGGTCTCCAAGTACTGCCTGTGTTACGAAAAGACCGCCTACCTTCGCGGATTTAATTACTGGGAATCGGATTTTGAGAACCGAGGGGATATTTAGACCATGAGCACCAGGGACTTTTTTAAGAACTCCGTCTTGGAGGCGTTTGGCCAGGTCGACCCTGCCAAGATTGGCCTTTCGCTGCTCGTGGCGCTCGCCATGGGCATCCTGATCTATTACGTGTACAAGCGCTTTTTTACCGGCGTGGTGTATTCGCGTAGCTTTGCCGTGACGCTCGTGGGCATGTGCGTACTCACCTGCATGGTCACGCTCGCGATTTCGACTAACGTGGTCATCTCGCTCGGTATGGTCGGTGCTCTGTCTATCGTCCGCTACCGTACGGCGGTCAAGGACCCGCTCGACCTGCTGTACCTGTTTTGGGCCATTACCACGGGCATTACGGCGGGTGCCGGCATGTACGCACTCGTGGGGCTCACGGCGGTGGTGATCGTGGTGATGATTGCCGGCTTTGCGGGCCACCAGGACAAGTCGCGCGTGTACATGATGGTCATCCACTACACGGGCCAGACCACCGGCGACGATATCGTGCGTGCATTTGGCCGCACCAAGTTCACCGTCAAGTCTAAGACGATGCGCGGCGACAAGGTCGAGATGGCCGTCGAGGTGTTCTCGGACGGTGTGGATATGCCCTATGCCGACGCCATCCGCGCGCTCGACGGCGTGGAGGACCTGACGTTGATCCAATACAACGGCGAGTACCACGGGTAGGACCCTAGCGAGCAGATTGTACAAAGAGGGGCGCTTCTGGTCGAGCATACGTCAGCGAGCGGGTAGCTGCCGTGGCTATTATGTTCCGGCGTTCTGCCGAACGCCGGATCGCTCGACGCTGCGCGGACATCTGCCGGGCGATCTGCCGCTCAAACCGTCGCTCGCGTACATAAAGTACGCGTCGCTCCTCTTTCGCGGCACCTCGCCACGGCAGCTGCCCGCTCGCTGACTTTTGTTTGACCTGGGTGGGCTGATTTTGTTCGCATGCCGTCTTCACGGGTATCATGGTGAAAGCGATTTCAATGACAGGGGTGCTCGTGGTAAAGATGAAAGATGTGGCCGAGCTGGCCGGCGTTTCGAGCGCCGCCGTCTCGCGCTACCTCAATGGTGGGTACATATCGGCGGACAAGGCCGAGCGCATTAAGCAGGCAATCGAGCTGACCGGATACGTGCGATCCAGCCAGGCTCGCGCGCTGCGCACTGGTTCCACCAAGCTCATCGGCGTCATCGTACCTAAGATCAACTCGGAATCCGTGAGCCGCATTACCGCCGGCATTGGTCAGGTGCTCGGTCGTCGTGGCTACCAGATGCTGCTTGCCAACACCGACAACGCGGCCGATCGTGAGCTCGAATACCTCGATTTATTCCAAAACCACCCGGTTGACGGCATTGTTCTGGTGGCAACTATGATCACCGACGAGCACCGTCGCGCGATTGAGTCGTGCCGTGTGCCCATTGTGTTGATCGGCCAACATGTCGAGGGCGTGGCGTGCGTCTATCACGACGATTACGAGGCCGCCTTTGAGCTGGGCCATGCGCTTGCGGGTCGCGTGGACGGCAAGATTGCCTATATTGGAGTTACCGAAGAGGACCGCGCGGCCGGTTATGACCGCCGTCGCGGTTTTGAGGCCGGCTTGCGCGCCGCGGACAACCCGCTCGATGCTGCTTTGATTCGCCTGGGCTCGTTTACGCTCGACTCGGGCTATCGCGCTGCGCGCGAGCTGCTTGCCGATGCCCCCGATGTTTCGTTTATCGCGTGCGCGACAGACACTATGGGTGACGGCGCCCTGCGCGCTCTTGACGAGGTGCGTGGCATGGGCGAGGGCGTGCGTCGCGTGAGCGGCTTCGGCGACAACGCATTTTTGCGCGCGCTGACGGGCGGCATTCCCACCGTGCATTACGGCTACCTGACCAGCGGCGTCGAGGCGACCAATATGTTGCTCAACACGCTCGATGGCGAGGAAGGGGAGAGCGGTCTCAAGACGCTCAAACTTGGGCATCAGCTCATGAATGTCTAGGCCTTGCACGCGTCTGCCTGCCTTTGAGTCTCCAGTTTTTGTCTCAAAACTACCATTCGCCGGCTATTTCCTACCGTTCACCCTACTATGAAAACGATTACAGACATATGAAACTGAAATCGATTACAGTGTAAGTGTCAAAGATGGCTGGGTGCAGATGCGCCCGTTGGAGGAAAGGGAAGTCATGGACTACCGCAAATCAGCCCAAGAGGTGCTCGACAACATCGGTGGCGCCGGCAACGTTGTTTCGGCCGCACACTGCGCCACGCGTCTGCGCCTAGTAATCGCCGATAATTCCAAGGTTAACAAGGAGGCCATCGAGGACATCGACGGCGCCAAGGGCGTCTTTGAGGCCCAGGGCCAGCTCCAGATTATTTTTGGCACCGGCACCGTCAACAAGGTCTACGACGAGTTCATTGCGCTCAGCGGCGTCGAGGCTGCTACCAAGGCCGAGGTCAAGGAGGCCGCGGCGCAGCAGCAGAACATCTTTATGCGTGCCATTAAGGTGCTCGGCGACGTCTTTGTCCCCATCATCCCCGCCATCGTGGCTTCGGGCCTGCTGCTGGGCATCATGAGCGCCCTCAACTTTATGGCCTCCAACGGCTTTATCGCGCTCGACACCAATAACTTTATCTACAAGATCGCCGACCTGGTCTCGGGCACGTCTTTTGGCATTCTGCAGATCCTGATCGGTTACTCCGCCGCTAAGGCCTTTGGCGCCAACCCGTACCTGGGTGCCGTCGTCGGCGGTGCGTTTATCAACTCCTCGCTGCAGAGCGCCTACACGGTTGCCTCCGAGGGCGTGCAGACCATGGTCACCGTTATTCCTGGTGTGTACAGCTTTGAGTGGGTCGGCTATCAGGGCCATGTGATCCCCATCGTTATCGCCTGTGCCATTCTGGCCTTCCTCGAGAAGCGCCTGCACAAGATCGTTCCCGAGATGTCCGACCTCTTTGTGACTCCGCTCGTCTCGGTGTTCGTGACCGTGCTCGTGACGCTCGTTGCCGTCGGCCCCATCTTCGTGTGGGCCGAGAACGCCATCCTCGGTCTGATCCAGACCCTGCTGACCCTGCCCTTCGGCATCGGTTCCTTTATCGTCGGCCTGTTCTATGCTCCCACGGTCGTTACCGGTATCCACCAGATGTATACCGCCATCGACCTGGGCCAGCTCGCCCAGTATGGCGTGACCTACTGGCTGCCCATCGCCAGCGCTGCCAACAACGCCCAGGGTGGCGCTGCGCTCGCCGTTGCCTTTAAGACCCGCGATGCCAAGATTAAGGGCCTGGCGCTTCCTTCGGCTCTGTCCGCCTTTATGGGCATTACCGAGCCTGCCATCTTTGGCGTGAACCTTCGCTTCTTTAAGCCTTTCATTGCCGGCTGCATCGGCGGCGGCTGCGGTGCCCTGGTCTGCGCGCTCACTTCGCTGGCCGCCTCCGGCACGGGCGTTACCGGCATCTTCGGTATCCTGCTGTGCCTGGCCCAGCCCGTGCAGTACGCGATCATGTTCGCGGTTGCCGCGCTGGTTTCCTTTGGCGTCTCGTTTGTCCTGTACAAGGACGAGCCCAAGGCTTCCGAGCAGGCCTAAGAGCTTTTGATTGAGGGAATGCCCGCGGGTTGTATGCTCACGGGCGTTTCCTGTATCTGGTGCCGTTCTCTGGCGCCTTGTTACTTTCGATCCGTTAGGACTTTGATATGTCTAATGCACTTGGTCGCGATCTTGCAAAGCTGGTTGCCGCCGTTGACGCCGCCGCCACTGAGTGCGGTTATGGCGCGTATGGCCAGCGCTTCCATATTATGCCGCCGGCGGGTTGGCTCAATGACCCCAACGGTCTCTGCCAGGTGGGTGGCGTGTTTCACGCGTACTTCCAGTATGCCCCGTTTGATGTGAACGGCGGCGTAAAGATGTGGGGCCATGCCACAAGCCGCGACCTTATGAACTGGGAATATGTTGGCGCGCCGCTACTTCCCGACGAGCCGTTCGACTGCCATGGCGTGTATTCGGGCTCCGCGCTTGCCGAGGACGGCCGCATTCGCGTGTTGTACACGGGCAACGTTAAGCTTTCCGATGCGGACGGCACGTACGACTACGTCAATACCGGTCGTCGCGCCGACACCGTTTATGTCGAGAGCGTTGATGGCCTTGCCGGTCGGGAGTTCAGCCAAAAGCGCGTGGTGCTGGCGTCCGAGGATTATCCCGAGGATTTGACCTGCCACGTGCGTGACCCCAAGGTGTGGCGTGACACGGACGGGCGTTATCACATGGTGCTGGGCGCGCGTCGTCGCGTGGATGGGCCGCATGTCGATAGTCGATTTTGCGCCATGCACGGCGAGGGTGCCGGGCGCGATGTGGGTGAGATCCTGGTGTATGGCTCGGCCGATATGCTGAGCTGGGAGCTCGAGAACCGTGTGTCTACGCCCGAGCGCTTTGGCTTTATGTGGGAGTGCCCCGGCTACATCGAGCTCGATTCGAATGGCGATACGGCGGCGTTTCTGTCGTTCTCGCCTCAGGGTCTTGAGGGCGGCCGTTGGGACCGCGGCAACGTATACGCTGCTGGCTACATGCCTGTAACGGGCGACATTACCGGTGGTGACGGTGCCTATGAGCTGGGTGAGTTCCGCCTGTGGGACGCCGGTTTTGACTTCTATGCTCCGCAGGAGTTTACGTCCGAGGACGGTCGCCATATTCTAATCGGCTGGATGGGCATGCCCGATGAGCCGACCTATGGCAACGCACCCACCGTGGTGTGCGGCTGGCAGCACTGCATGACGGTGCCGCGTGAGCTTACAGCCGGTGCCGGCGGCGTGGTGCTGCAGCTGCCGGTGCGCGAGATCGAGCACCATTATGCCTCGGTGCGTGTGGGGGAGGGCTCGTTGGAGGTTGCCGGCGATACCTGCTTTGACGTTGTTGTCGACGGTGTCGACGGCGCGTTTGCCGCGACCGTAGATGGCGAGCTGAAATTGGTGTTTGTGCCCGCCGAGGGCGAGCTTCCCGCGCGCTTTGAGATGCGATATACCGATGAAGGTCGCGCTTCTGCCGGCTGCGGTCGTACCGTGCGCTGGGAGCCCGTCGACGAGGTGCGCAACGTGCGCATTGTTGGCGATGTCTCGTCGGTCGAGGTGTTTGTGAACGATGGCGCGCTTGTGTTTTCGACGCGCATCTATCCCGAGGCCTATGGCGTGACCGTTGACGCTCCGGGTGCGAGCGTGAACTATCACACGCTCAACATCTAGGCGTTTCGTCGTATATCGGCGCTATACTGCAGCCGTTGCCCACGATGCGGGAAACATCCGCATCGTGGGTTTTTGCTTATGAAGGGATGGTGCCGTGTGGGCGTACATCAGCTAGAAGAGGCTTGGGCTTTGAGGACCGGCGCGCGTGAGGCGCAGTTGCTTGCGGCCCCGCATGTGCCGGCAGGGCTGTCGCAGCTGGGGATTGTGCGTCCCTGCGACCGCCTGGTGGCCTTTGCGGACGACTTTGTCGATGCGTTTGCGAGCGGCTTTGATTGCTGCGATGTCGCGCTGGTGGGCTCGCCGTCCGCCGAGGCGTTTGCCGCTGCGTCCGAGGGTTTTGATGCTTCGTTTGATGCCGAGGGTCCGCACCTGTGGTGGTTCGTCAACTCCATCGGCGGGCTTGGTCTGCGTGTGCCCGACCTTCGCGCTCTGGGCCGCGCGGCTCGCGTGGCCCACGCGCTGTTTGTGGCGGATAACACGGTGGCGTCGGCTTTTGGCTGCGATTCACTGCGGCTGGGTGCTGCGCTGTCGCTTGAGGCGCTCGATCGCGTGTGCGCCGGCAAGGCTCCGCGCAAGTTGGTTGCCGTATCGGTCGCGCGCTCGCAGCTCAAGCGCCATCGCGTGGATGCCGCGGCTGAGTGCGCGCATGCCCTGCTTGAGGGCTGTGGCTTGGCCAAGCTTGATATGCCTGCTGACGAGGCCGGTGTGCTGGAGCGCGGGCTGGACACGCTCGATGCCCGCATGCAGGCGCATTTCGACCGCGCACGTGCGCTGGCCGAGTATCTGGCCGCCAATGAGATGGTGCGCAACGTGCGCTATCCCGGGCTGAGCTCGCATCCCGACCATGCGGCTGCAACGGGAATCCTCGAGCACGGCTTTGGCCCGGCAGTTGAATTTGATCTTATCGAGCGTAGTGCGTGCGAGCTGTTCGATGCTTTGCCCGGGGAGTTTCGCACATCGCTTGCCGGCGGCGCAACGACGCGCCTTTCAGCCCCAAGCGGCAAACAGGGGAGCACCATCCGCCTCTTCGCCGGTACCGACGATCCCTTGATCGTGGCCGCCACCCTAGATAATGCCCTCCGCAGCTAGCTAAATCATCCTCGACTCCATAAGTTGCGGTGAAATATGGATTGATTTACGGCTTTAACCGCATAAACAGTCCCTATTTCACCGCAACTTATGAGAGGGGGTTGTGTAGCTATAAAGCCCCGTCCTAAATTGTCTACTTTTTGATGCTGGCGATGAGGGCGTTGGCTTTGGTGGCGATGACGTTGTTAATGTCGGCCTGCAGCTCCTCGTAGACCGCTATGGCTCGCTCGCCGGCGGGGGTGAGGGTGGATCCGCGGGCGCCGTCGCGCTCGATGAGCTTGCAGCCCAGCTGACCTTCAGCCTCGTTCACAATGCGCCATGCCTTGGAATAGGCCATGCCCATGCTCTTGGCGGCGCGGTTGAGCGAGTGCTCGCGGGCAATACCCTGCAGCAGCAAAACGCAGCCGTGGCCGAACACGCCCGGCAGATCCTTGTCGCACGCTTGAATGACCAACTTTGCCGTCGTCTTGTAGTCCATGTGCTCCACGTCTCCCCGCTAAAGTGTTTGCTGGGCAAACGCAAAGCCTGCGTCAAACCCTCGTGTGCTCTTCTTAAAACATGCATTGTAGCAGTCAAAGTGCGTTAAGATACTTCCCCAGTATTGGGCGCCCAAGGTTGGGCTGGGTCCTACGAGGCCTGCAGCCGACCGGTCGCATGGAAAAAGGAGAAACATGGCTACGTTCTTTCCCGGTGAGTCCCACACGTTTTCGGAGTATCTGCTGGTCCCTGGTTACTCGTCCTCGCAGTGCATCCCCAACAACGTCTCTCTTAAGACGCCGCTGACCCGCTTTAAGCGCGGTGAGAAGCCGGCAATCACCCTGAACATCCCCATGGTTTCCGCCATCATGCAGTCCGTCTCGGGCGTCGACATGGGTGTCGCGCTCGCTACCGAGGGTGGCCTGTCCTTCATTTACGGTTCCCAGAGCGCCGAGTCCGAGGCCGCTATGGTCAAGGCCGTCAAGGATCACAAGGCCGGCTTCGTTCAGTCCGATTCCACCCTGACCCCCGACATGACCATGGAGCAGGTCATCGAGCTCAAGGAGAAGACCGGTCACTCCACCATGCCGGTCACCGACGACGGCACTCCCAAGGGTAAGCTCCTGGGCATCGTCACCAGCCGTGACTATCGCCCCAGCCGCGATGACCACCAGACGAAGGTCTCCGAGTTCATGACCCCGCGTGAGCAGCTCATCGTGGGCGACAAGAACATCAGCCTCAAGGTCGCTAACGACGTCATCTGGGACAACAAGCTCAACGCCCTGCCCATCGTCGACGATAACGATGACCTCATGGGCATCGTCTTCCGCAAGGACTACGATAGCCACAAGACCAACCCCAACGAGCTGCTTGACGGCGACAAGCGCTACATGGTCGGCGCCGGTATCAACACCCGCGATTATGCCGAGCGCGTGCCGCTGCTCATCGAGGCTGGTGCCGACGTTCTGTGCATCGACTCCTCCGAGGGCTTCAGCGAGTGGCAGAAGCGCACCATCGAGTGGATCCGCGCCAATTATGGCGAGGACGTCAAAGTCGGTGCCGGTAACGTCGTCGACGCCGAGGGCTTCCGCTTTTTGGCGGACTGCGGTGCCGACTTCATCAAGGTCGGTATCGGCGGCGGCTCTATCTGCATCACCCGCGAGACCAAGGGTATCGGTCGTGGCCAGGCCACCGCACTGATTGACGTCTGCCGCGCCCGTGACGAGTACTACGAGGAGACTGGTGTCTACGTGCCCGTGTGCTCCGACGGCGGCATCGTCTACGACTATCACATGACGCTCGCCCTTGCCATGGGCGCCGACTTTATGATGCTGGGCCGCTACTTCGCTCGCTTCGACGAGAGCCCGACCGAGCGCGTCAACGTCAATGGCCAGTACATGAAGGAGTACTGGGGCGAGGGTTCTGCGCGTGCCCGCAACTGGCAGCGCTACGACCTGGGCGGCGCCGCGAAGCTCAGCTTCGTCGAGGGCGTCGACTCCTACGTTCCCTACGCCGGCTCCCTCAAGGACGGCGTGGGCGGCACGCTCTATAAGGTCAAGTCCACGATGTGCAACTGCGGTGCCCTCTCGATCCCCGAGCTCCAGGAAAAGGCACGCCTGACCCTGGTGAGCTCGACCTCAATCGTCGAAGGCGGCGCCCACGACGTAGTCGTCAAGGATTCCCAGCAGAGCGTCAGCTACCGCTAAGCGGCTTTCCCAAGCACCGCACCTTGCCGTTCAAACCGTCGCTCGCGTACCAAAGTACGCGTCGCTCCTCTTTCATGGCAATCTGCGGCACTTGGAAAACCCGACCATGCTTGGGCTGGTAACAATTAGCGGTTGATTCGCAACCACGTTATTAAGATAAAGCGAGATGCCTGCAAGTCGCAGGCATCTCGCTTGTCGTATTTGCTATCATCAGTCAAGTTAACCTTAGGGTCGGTCGGCTTGGCTTTGTTCGCTACAAGTTCCGCACGCAAAGAAGAGCACTTAATGTGCTCTTCGTCTTGCGCAGGACTGTCCGCAGTAGCGAATAAAGCCAAGCCGACCGACCCCAGCTAAGATTAAAGGAGCTGATATGTGCGATTGCACAGATCATAAGGACGAGATCCCTGCCTACGACGCGCAGGCCATTGAGCCCAGGTGGATGAAGGCCTGGGAGGACTCCAACCTCTTTGCCGTCGACACCGACGACAGCAAGCCTAAGAAGTACGTGCTCGAGATGTTCCCGTATCCGTCGGGCGACCTGCACATGGGCCACGCGCGCAACTATACCATCGGCGATGCCATGGCCCGTCAGGCCCGCATGCGCGGCTTTGACGTGCTGCACCCCATCGGCTTTGACGCCTTCGGCCTGCCTGCCGAGAACGCCGCCATCAAGCACAACACGCAGGCTGCCGCCTGGACGTATAAGAACATGGACCAGGCGCTTGCCACGATGAAGCGCATGGGCTTCTCCTACGATCTGGATCGCATGGTCAAGACCTGCAGCCCCGACTACTATCGTTGGGGTCAGTGGATCTTTGAGAAGCTGTGGGAAAAGGGCCTGGTCTACCGCAAGAAGAACCCGGTCAACTGGTGCCCTAACTGCAAGACCGTTCTGGCCAACGAGCAGGTCACCGAGGGTAAGTGCTGGCGCTGCGGCACCGAGCCCGAGAAGCGCGACCTTGAGCAGTGGTACTTCAAGATCACCGAGTACTCCCAGGAGCTGCTCGACGACCTGGAGAAGCTCCCCGGCTGGCCCGAGCGCGTCAAGCAGATGCAGGCCAACTGGATCGGCCGCTCCGAGGGCGCCGAGGTCGACTTTACCCTGTGCGACCAGGATGGCGAGCCCATCGAGGGCGATGAGGGCAAGATCACCGTCTTCACCACGCGTGCCGACACGCTCTTCGGTGTGTCCTTCTTTGTCCTGGCTCCCGAGTACGCCGGCCTGCACGAGCTCGTCGAGGGCACGGAATACGAGGAGGCCGTGACCAAGATCGTCGAGGACTCCAAGCATATCTCTGCCGTCGAGCGTGCCCAGGGCACCCTCGAGAAGCACGGCGCCTTTACCGGCCGCTACGTGGTGAACCCCGTCAACGGCGAGAAGGTCCCCGTGTGGGTTGCCGATTATGTCGTTGCCGACTACGGCACCGGCGCCGTCATGGCCGTTCCCTGCGGCGACCAGCGCGACTTTGAGTTTGCCCGCAAGTACGATCTGCCTATTGTGCCGATCATCCTGGACGATGACGATCGCGCTGCCGTCGAGGCCAGCGGCGAGAGCATCGATACCTTCCATGCCGAGACCGTCGACTGGGATTGCGCTCACGCTGCCGAGGGCACGCTCGTCCAGTCCGGCAAGTACACTGGCATGCGCGGCGGTAAGCACTCCGAGGGTGAGGCTGCCATCGTGGCCGATCTCGAGGCCATGGGCTGCGGCCGTCGCAAGGTCGAGTTCCGCTTGCGCGACTGGCTCATCAGTCGCCAGCGCTATTGGGGCAACCCCATCCCGGCCATCCACTGCGAGCACTGCGGCATCGTGCCCGTGCCCGAGGACCAGCTGCCGGTGACGCTGCCCGAGAACCTGGACCTGGGTGCCGGCGAGACCCTCGCCGAGTGCAAGGAGTTCTACGAGACCACCTGCCCGGTCTGCGGTCGCCCGGCCAAGCGCGAGACCGATACCATGGACACCTTTACCTGCTCCAGCTGGTATTACCTGCGCTATACCGACCCGCACAACACCGAGCTGCCCTTCTCCCGCGAGGCTGCCGACCGTTGGATGCCCGTCGATAACTATATCGGCGGTATCGAGCATGCCATTTTGCACCTGCTCTACAGCCGCTTCTTTACCAAGGCCCTGCGCGACCTCGGTCTACTGAGCGTTGACGAGCCCTTCACCAACCTGCTGTGCCAGGGCATGGTCAAGGACGAGAACGGCGACACCATGTCCAAGTCCAAGGGCAACGTCGTGCCCCCGAGCTCGGTTATCGAGCCCTACGGTGCCGACACCATGCGTTTGGCGATCCTGTTTATCGCCCCGCCCGAGAAGGACTTCGACTGGGATCCCAAGGCCGTCGAGGGCGCCAACCGCTTCATCAAGCGCGCCTGGCGTATCGTTTGGCAGCTCGTCCAGTCCGGCGACGCCAACGTGGCCTTCGACAAGTCCGCGCTCGACGAGGTCGCGATGAAGCTCTATCGCGAGCGTCACCGCACCATCGCCAAGTGCACCGAGGACTTCGATCGCGGCCAGTTCAACACCGCCATCTCGGCCGTCATGGAGCTCGTCAACGCGGCGAGCGCCTACCTCAACGCTACTGAGGGCGCTTCCCGTGATAAGGCGCTGTGCTACGGCGTGGCCAAGGATATCGTGAGCGTCCTGGCGCCCATCTGCCCGTTCTGGGCCGACGAGCTGTGGCACGAGGCACTCGGCTGCGAGGGCAACGCCTACACCGCCGCCTGGCCCGAGTTCGACCTGGCCGAGTCCATCGAGGACACGGTGCAGATCGTCGTACAGGTGCTCGGCAAGGTCCGTGGCCGCATCGACGTCGCCCGCGACGCCTCCAACGAGGAGATGCAGGCTGCCGCCGAGGAAGCCGTTGCCAAGTGGCTTGAGGGCAAGACGGTCGTCAAGGCCATCTGCGTGCCTGGCAAGCTGGTCAACCTGGTGGTCAAGTAAGCGCTGCGCGCATAGTTGACATCAAAAAGCGAGGGACGATTCCGCAGGAGTCGCCCCTCGCTTTGGTTACGGATACTTGCGACAACGCCCAATTATCCGTTTCTTGTGGAGAACCTGTGCTCACGCTGACCTGCGGGTTTGTGTTGTGGTTGCACGTTTGCGCAGGTATTGGTATAGTTTGCTTGCAAATAAAGTTGTAATTGAAAGAAGTGGGGTTTCGGCCCCGCTTCTTTTTTGTATGGATGGAGGTGCCGCAATGGTCAAGACCAAGACCGAGCAGGCGATCATCGACGCGCTCGAGGCCGTCGCTCCCCAGCACGATGTCGACATCGTCGACGTCGAGCTCGTGGGTGCCACCAAGGCCCCCTGCGTGCGCGTACGTATCGAGGGTGCCGAGGGCCAGAGCCTGTCGCTCAACGACGTCACGGCCAACACCAAGTGGGTCGGCGACGTAATTGAGGAGCTCGACCCCATTTCTTCGAGCTACACGCTCGAGGTGTCGAGCCCGGGTATGGCGCGCCCGCTGCGCCGCCCGCGTGACTTTGCCCGCTTTGTGGGCGAGAACTGCGAGCTCACCTCCACCGCCACCGAGGGCCGTCGCAAGTACGCCGGCAAGATTGCCGCCGCCACCGAGACGAACGTGACCCTCGAGCTCGAGGACGGCGAGTCCGTCACCCTCGATTTCTCTGATGTTAAAAAGTGCAAATTGAAGCCCACCTACGACTTCAAGCCCGCGAAGGAAGGAAACTAACATGGCAGCATCCGACATGATGTCCGCCCTGATGGAGCTTTGCCAGGAGAGGCACATCGACCAGCTCTACCTGATCGACCGCCTGGAGCAGTCGCTCGCCAAGAGCTATGCCGAGATCCTGCATCTTGAGTGGGGCGCCAAGGTGACCATCGACCGCACCACCGGCAAGATCTACGTCTACCGTCTGGAGCCGATCGACGATTCCATGGACGAGGAGGGCAACTTCACCGAGTTCGAGGAGATCGACGTCACCCCCAAGAACACGAGCCGCATCGCCGCCCAGCACGCCAAGGCCGAGATTAACGCCATTGTGCGTAACTCCGCCCGCGAGCAGATCTACGAGGAGTTCTCCGGCCGTATCGGTGACCTCATCAGCGGTACCGTGCTGCAGTCCACTCCCGACTTCACGATCGTCAAGATTCGCGAGGGCGTCGAGGCCGAGCTTCCGCACTTCGACCAGCGCCGTTACGAGAACGAGCGCAACGAGCGTCCGATGGGCGAGCGCTACCTGCACAACCAGCACATCAAGGCCGTGATCATCGACGTTCGCGACCCCAACTCCAACCTGCAGCCGGTTCGTGGCGAGCACAGCCGTCCGCCGATTGTCATCTCCCGTACCCACCCCGAGCTCATGCGTCGTCTGTTTGAGCAGGAGGTGCCCGAGATCTATGAGGGCACCGTCCAGATCAAGTCGATCGCCCGCGAGCCCGGTGCCCGCTCCAAGGTCGCCGTCGCCTCCCGCGAGCGCAATCTCGACCCGGTCGGAGCCTGCGTCGGCCCGAAGGGCAGCCGCGTGCGCATGGTGGTCGAGGAGCTGCGCAACGAGCGCGTCGACGTCATCCAGTGGAACGAGGACCCGGCGGTCTATGTGGCCAATGCGCTTTCCCCTGCGAAGGTGACGAAGGTCATCATCGACGAGGAGAACAACTACGCGACTGTCGTCGTCCCCGACGATCAGCTTTCCCTCGCCATCGGCAAGGAGGGTCAGAACGCCCGCCTCGCGGCGCGTCTGACTGGCTGGCACATCGACATCAAGAGCGCGAGCTTCGCCGGAGCGCCGCTTCGCAACGAGAACATTCTCATTGACGAAGACGAGATTGAAGATGATGAAGAGGGCTTGTGCGCCTTCGAGGACGAAGACGGCAACCGTTGCCGCAACCATGCACGACCCAACAGCCGTTTCTGCGGTATCCACGCCGAAATGGAAGACGCGCTCTAAGCGCGCGGGGATTGCGGGAGCGTACAATGGACCAGACGACACCGGAAAAGAAAAAGCAGCTTACCTGCGTTGATGTCTCTTATAGACATCTGACGCTGCCGACGAACGACTCCGAGTAGTGCTAGGAGGCCGCTTAAACGTTGAGACAAAGAAAAATAGGAAGGGGTCG
>OJKO01000483.1_pt1 | contig 16080 bp, 8 predicted proteins | sample 1596541 | NCBI WGS metagenome assembly OJKO01 (sample SAMEA4350163, study PRJEB24818) | metagenome | biome: human; feature: gut; material: faeces | place: Denmark | collected 2013-09
CATGATCTATGTACCTATCATCCAGTAAGATATCATAAACTTCTGGTTCTGATTATTTATCTTATTTAATCTACAAATCCCATGCCTCTTCGATTGATGACATAGGCTGCACAATAATGTACACTCAATCCTTTGATCTTTGTATACTTTTCTTTTCCAATCTTACTCGTATTCTTTGGATCTACTTTAATTACATCTACTTCATTCATCAAACATTTTCTTTCTAGTTTTTCTAATATCTTTTTATACGCAAAGCTCGATAATGTTTTATTTTGTTTTTTAGGGCGATAGAGCATCCTTGTTTTCAACTGCTTGAAATTCAAGTCTTCAACTACCAGACTCTTCTTCTTGGATTTACATTGTTCCATGATTTCAATGGCCAGCTGATACAATTCTTCATTTCGTTTGTTTTTAGTATTCTCTTTATGGATTGGATACTTCTTAATTAGTACAATATTTCCATCCTTATTGGTTTCACATAGTGCTATATGGTCCACATTGATATCGATTCCTACGGCTCCATACAATGTATCTGTCTTTGGAAGATTCATATGTTTTTCAAATATAGCTTTCACAATAAAATATTCACCATAATCCATCAACTCATAGGCTACTGCCTTATCTGGGAAGTTGTGCTTTTCATTGACTCTTGCGTATAGTTCGTCTTTGTACTTATGAAACTGCACTTTGAATACAATGTCTTTCTGAGTGCTTCGATATGTCAACATATCATTATCCACATTTAATTTGAAAAGGTTGTTTGAATACTTGCCCTGTCTTCTACCTGTAATCAGCATTCTTCTGGATCTTTTAAAACGATAGGTTTCTAAATCACCATTTTTAAGATTTTTCTTACCACCAAAACATACAGAAGGCATCTTTCTTTTAAGCTTGAACTCATTCCGGTTTCTTCTGAATTTTAGATTACGAATGATGCTCTTCAATCTTTTGATATTTGGATCCAATACCTGTACCTCATACAAATAGTCTTCTTCTGTATATTTCTTTTTTTTGGATCTGTTGATCAGCTTCTCTTTTTCCTTTAAAGCCTTCTTTAATTGTTTCTCATTCTTTTTAATTTTTTTGTTTATCTTTTTAAGACGAGTCTTGATCAAATCACGATCTTCCATTTCTCTACATTTAAGACTTTTCACCAAAGCCTTGGCCTCATTAATGGCAGACAAAGGAAAATAATCACTAGTACCATAGAAGGACTTGATCATTCTTTGATCTGTTTCTGAATAAGTAACATCCTTATAGGCACGATCAAAACAGATTTTGAATGCCTTATGAAGCATACAGTTATACAGCTCAAGATCCTTTTTGATGATCAATTCTGCATCTGGTTCCAAATCTTTATAATAGATTCTTTGCGACATTGAAAACACCTTCATAAGACAAGTCCTCCTGTTCTATCCGACTCTATTATACTATATTCAAAATAGGTTTAATAGATAGATTTGAGACTTTCTAAATTATTTTATTTGTATCATTATATCACCAATGCGAATATGTGATATTTATTAATATTCTCACATGTTCACATTAAATTCACATATAATTAATATATGGACACAACTTATCATTCAAACATTCCAGTTGAAACTGATTCGCCTTATTCAAGAAGCTGGTGGATTAAAGAAGCCTGAAGAAAGAACAGACTCTATAAAGATCACCCTAAAGGATTCTATGTCTATGCCAAGTTCAAATCCACTGACAATGATTCCAAAAATAGTAAAGATATTCAAGGCTGGGTAAACTACTTCATTCGCTATGCCGGAAGGCCTGCAATGGCTGAAAACAGAATCACAGAATACAATAAAGAATCAAATACTGTCAGCTGGTTCTACAATGATCACAAGGATGAAAAACGTCATGATGTCACAGATAATGTGATTGATTTTATAAACCGCCTTATTATACATATACCGGACTATCATTTCTTAATTATTCGATGCCAATGCTTCTAAGAAAACCATAGATAAAGTACATGCACTTCTTGGAATCAAAAAGAACAAGGATAATTCTCGTAAACCTAAAACTAAAGTCCTTAAAAACAAACTCAATAAATTCAAATACCGCACTCATTTAATAGATTCTTTTAACCTAAGATCCAATTCAATGTAAATGTAAAGCCACAATGCAGTATATTTATACATATAATTCATTCAAGGACAAAAGAAATGACAGAACATACTGAAAAAGATATATTGATGAAATGTACAAAACTCGGTTACGAAGAAGAAGCACCTAGATAGTTGATCGATAAATTAGTTCCAAATGAACCTGAAGAAAACTATATGATGCACTGCCCTGAATGTGATCATAAGATGATTGTAAAAAAATAATTCAACAACTAAAAGACAGACAAATACAAAATGTTGGCTATTACGATAGTCGTTTTTGTCATTCCTGATAATTCATATCTTGTGATATTTTAGTGCTATTTCACATATCATATTTCTCTGTTCCGAAGTCAAAATCTTAATATAAAAAAAAACTGCATATGCAGTTTATATTTTACAAATGGTGGAGCGTATCGGGATCGAACCGATGACCCCCTGCGTGCAAGGCAGGTGCTCTCCCAGCTGAGCTAACACCCCATTATAGTAAGCGTCTAAAGAAATCATGGTGGGCCTGAATGGACTTGAACCAACGACCTCACCCTTATCAGGGGTGCGCTCTAACCACCTGAGCTACAGGCCCATATCCCCAAGACGCTCATATATAATACCATAAATATTCATCTTTGCAAGTACTTTTTTATTTTTTTTCTAAAAATTTTCTCTTTTCCTGATAATACACACGCATAATTGTGGAAACCAATAGGATTCCCAAAGCCAAAACACCCGCAATACTCAACGTTTGAAGCCCCATATTTAGTGTGTTCTGAGCATCCCCACGAATGGCCGCAAGCATCGTACGATACATACCGCCTCCAGGAACCAATGGAATCAATGCACAAACTAAAAATGTTGTGACTGGCGTCTTACATTGTCGCGCTAATATTTCTGAGGCTAAGGCTAAACCTAAAGCCCCATAAAAATTGGATAATATTTCAGAACAATCTAAATACAGTCCCACCTTGTAACAGACACCTCCAATGGCACCTACAACTCCGGCAAACCATAAATTTCTTCCTTTAATATTAAATAGGAAACCAAACCCTAAACTAGCAAGGAATGAAGAGATTCCTGCTTTTAAAATCACATATATCATAATTCATTCCCCTATATCCAAAAATACATCACAAAACCAGCCCCTACCGCAATGGCAATAGCACACAAAAAGGCATCTACCGCTCTTGCGACACCAGAAACATAATCTCCTGCAATCGTATCACGAATCGCATTGGTAATCGCAAGTCCAGGCACTAGAAGCATAAAGCTAGAAATAACCATAATATCCACATTCGTCTGCGGTAATACTTGATGGATCAATTGCGCACTCAGTGCTGCAGATCCTGCCGATATCGCATTATTCAAGAAAGAATTTAGTTTGTGTTTTGACAAGAAACAGCTGATACAACGAATCAAAATTCCAATAAAAAAGGACATCACAATTTCTAATAAAGTCCCATTAAAGAACATTCCAAATCCAGCAGCGCCAACCGCACCAAAAAGCATTGTCTCTTTAAATGTATAGCGAGACATCCCCTTAATTCGATCCAATTCATTAGCTAACTCATCCACTGATATTGGATTTGAACAAATTCTTCTAGAAAGCGTATTAATTTGATCAATACGATTCAAATCTACCTCTCCCGTGTGTACCCTGCAAATACGTGTCATTGTCTGATTGTCATACGTCAAAGAAAACATGATACCCGTTAAAGTCACATAGCTATCCGCATATTCAATGCCTTCAAAGCAACGACACATTCTGACCATTGTTTCTTCGACACGATTGACTTCCGCACCACTCTCCACTAACATCTTTCCGGCTTCAATAATTGTATTTAATAACTTCTCAATATTCATACACAGATTATAACAAAAAATAAGCAGAAAAACTGCTTATTAATCAGGAATCTCAAAAGTAATTTTGTCCAGTTCTTGAGACACATTTAAAGCGTGATCATTAATACGCTCAAAATCTGTAAAAATACGTGACAACATCATGCTGACTTCGCTTGAACATTTCTTTTGTTTTAAAGCTTGAATCTGTGCTTCACGCCAACTTGATACAAGTGAATCAATCACATCATCTTTACGTTCCGCCTCTTCTACATCTTCCAAATCATTCTTCATATCCGCACATAACTTCTTCATGTGCTCTACAATTTCAATTTCCGAAATTGTCATATCTCCTTGAAGACGTTTTGTCGCCTGATGATTCATATTCACGGCATAATCACTAATACGCTCAATATCCACTAACATCAAGTAGTAACTAGACAATGCTTGAGAAATATTCACATTCAAGTTTGGCGTAGCCAAAGCCGCACTAATATATTCACTAATGACTTTATCTAAGTAATTGACTGTATCTTCTCTTTTGTAGATCTGTTCATCCGTCTTATCACTAAACTGCAACAGCTGACCAAAAGCCTGATTTACATTCTCATACGCAAGCTCTAACATGTGCATAGTTTCATCATTGATTTGTTTCACTGAAATAGCTGCACCACCAATCATCTTCTTAGATTTAGGAAGCGGTTGTAAATACATCAAGCGATCATCTTCTGTTTCTTTATTTTCAACCGGTAAAATGTGTTGTGCAAACGCAGCCAAGTATGTTCCAAATGGAAGCAACAAGATTGTTGTACAAACATTAAATATAGTATGCATATTCGCAATCTGTGCAGTCGCATTGTATGGCGTTAAATGAATAACCCAAGATACCAATGGTGTAAACATACATACAATTGTAAAGATCGTTGTACCAATGATATTAAAGCTCAAGTGAATGGCGGTAGCCTGCTTAGCCTCACGACTTGTTCCAATTGAGGCAAGAACAGCCGTAATACAAGTACCAATATTCTGTCCAAACAATACATATACAGCTCCATCCAAACCAATAACACCACTGGCTGCTAGGGCTTGTAAAATACCGACTGAAGCGGAACTCGATTGAATCAAGGCCGTAAATCCTGCACCCACCAAAATACCTACTAATGGATTTGAGAAATGTGTTACCAATTCAACAAATTCTTTTGATTCTCTTAATGGCATCATAGCTGTACTCATCATATTCATACCAATAAAAAGAATACCCAAACCTGCAATGATTTGTCCAATATCGGTTGCCTTGGCACTCTTTGTAAACATAATCAATGCCACACCCATAAAGGCAACTAATGGAGCAATGGCACTTACATCCAACGCAATCAACTGACCCGTAATAGTTGTACCCACGTTCGCACCCATAATAATCCATACAGCTTGTTGTAACGTCATCATCTGTGCGTTGACAAATCCAACAACCATAACTGTTGTTGCACTCGAACTTTGAATAACCGCCGTAACAAGCGCACCTACAATGACTCCTAAAAATCGATTTGAAGTTAATTTCTCTAAAATTTGTTTTAAACGATCTCCAGCCGCAGCTTCAAGACCATTTCCCATCATCTGCATTCCATATAGGAATAAAGCTAATCCACCCAATAAAGACAATATATTTGTTGTTGTCATATTTTCCACCTTTTCATATTTTCGTACTTAATATAAATTTAAACGCAAATTCATACTATCTTTACAATGTTAAATCTATGTTAAATTTATTTAACATTTAGTATAATAAACCCAATAAAAGGAGAATTTTATGCCAACAATCATTGAAAACAGAAGAAATTTACACCAAATTCCAGAAATTGAACTTACCACACAAAAGACAGCACAATATATTGAAAACGTATTAGACTTATATGACTGCACCATTGATCATCCCATCCAAAATAGTGTAACCGCCTATTTTGATAACCAAAAAGAAAAGACAATCGTATTCCGTTCCGATATGGATGCACTTCCTATGGAAGAAAATACAGACCTAGAATTCAAAAGCACCAATGGATGTATGCACGCCTGTGGACACGACGGCCATATGGCTATGGTTCTAGAATTAGCGAAATATGCCAAAGAAAGCGACTATAACGTATTACTTTTATTTCAGCCAGGAGAAGAAAAACCTGGTGGCGCCAAACCTATCATTGAATCTAAATTCTTCGATAAATTTAATATTGCCGCCATCTATGGAACACACATCTATCCAGAACTTGAAAAAGGCAAAGTTTATACACGTCCTAATGAAATGATGGCAGGCGGATGCGAATTCGAATTACTAGTAAAAGGAAAAGCCAGTCATGCAGCCCAACCTCAAAATGGAATCAATGCACTAACAGCTTGTGTAGAAATTCTACAAAAGTCTTTAGAACAAGAGGAAAAAGCTTTTGACAACAATACATTCCACCTATTACACTTTGGCACTTTCCATTCTGGCCAAGCCTTCAATATCATTGCTGATCAAGCTCACGTAAGAGGATCCATTCGCTATTATGATCCAAAGGTATTTGATCAAATTGTTGATATCATTGAACAAAACATGAATAACGCAATAAAAAAATACAAAGTACAAGTAAACTTCAAGGTAAATCATCATTATCCACCCGTATTCAACAACGAAGAATTATTCTATGCACTATACAAAAACAATCTAGTCAACAAACTAGAAAGCCCTGTACTTATCAGTGAAGACTTTGGCTACTATAGAAACGTAGCCCCATCCATCTTCTTCTTTTTAGGTACGGGAGATACTATCCCATTACATTCAAATAAGTTTACCTTTGATGAAGATATCTTAGATAAGGGTGTAGAACTCTATAAGAAACTATTAACGACAAAGATCCCATTCTAGTAAGCACTAGAATGGTTTTTTAGATATAATGAACTGGAAGGAGGGATATTATGTTAATAACTGAATTAAATAAATATGGTGAAAAGAATAATATTGAAGTAAAGAAAGAAGTTCCTGCTGAGCATAAGAAATATTTAAAATCTGTCGTAGCTTTCGCGAATGGTTTTGGTGGAAAAATTATTTTTGGCATTGAAGAAAAGAAAGATTCATTTGAAGTGTGTGGACTATCAGGTGATATTTTTAAAATCAAAGATTCCATCACAAATTCAATATTTTCAAGCATTGAGCCACACATTATCCCTAGCATCGATTTAGATACAATCGAAGATAAAACCATTTTAATTGTGAATGTGCCATCTGGATGGGATCGCCCATATTACTTAAAATCTAAAGGCGAATTTGATGGTGTTTATGTACGCGTTAGTGGAACAACCAGAAAAGCCGATCGTAATATGATCAAAGAATTGATGTTTGAAGGTAGCAATCGTTATTTTGATAAGATGATTTGTCCCGAATTAGAAATCAATGACAATAGTATCCAAAACTTATGTGATACCCTTTATCATAAAGCATTAGAAAACTCTAAATCTCAATTTGAAAAAGATGCGGTTACACCCATTACGAAACAAGATTTATTGTCGTGGGGAATACTTACACAATCAAACGATCATATTGTACCTACTAATGCCTATGCCTTATTAACAGGACATCCCGCATTGCCAAACCGTATTCAATGTGCCCTTTTTAAAGGAACAGATACAACAGAAATCATTGATATGAAAGAATACTCAGGACCTATTTATGAACAAATTGACTTTGCGTATAAATTTGTATTACGAAACATACGTTTAAATGCATCATTTGAATCTCTAGAAAGAAAAGAAACATATGAAATTCCCGTATATGCCATACGAGAGCTAATCGTTAACTCAATCGCGCACAGATCCTATATAGATAGAAACAGCATTAAAATTGCGATATTTGATGACCGTTTAGAAGTAACTTCTCCAGGAAAACTAGTTATGGGACAAACAATCGAGAAAATGAAACAAGGAAATTCAAATATTAGAAATGAAGCAACTGCCTATGCATTGCGCTATCTAAAATACATTGAAAACTGGGGTCGCGGCATTCCTAGAATCATTAAGTCAATCGAAGAATGTGGTTTAAAACCTCCTGTATTTATTGGTGGAGAAACCGAATTAAAAGTCATCATATATAGAAATAATGTATTCTATGAACCCAACAAAAAAATCGGGTTCAAAATAAATGAACCCAATGGGCCCAATGAACCCGATATCATACAACTCATTAAAATGAATCCAAAAATCACTCAAATAGAGCTTGCAAATCAATTAAACTTATCACGCTCAACTATTAAGCGCATGCTAAATAGGTTGCAGCAACAAGAAATTGTAATTCGCAAAGGCTCGAATCGAAATGGGTATTGGACAGTAAAGGAGTAGCACGAGGCTACTCCTTTTGTGTTATTAACTTTTGTTAAGCTTGTTGTGCTTCTTCGTCTTCATCGTCATTATCAACGTTTTTCCATTTACGTCCTACGAAGAATACTACGATTTGTACGAATCCAATAACAACCATCCAAATTGTCCATTGATCTGTCCAAGTCCAAGGAAGACTTAAGTCTTCAGTTACTAGGAAGAATACAACAGATACGATTGCGATTAGAACAGCAAGTACGCGAGTGAATAATCCACGTTTCTTTTCTTGTTCTTTCTCTTCATCATCGTTATTTGTTTGTTGTTTTGTTTCATCATCTTCTTCGTCATCATCTTCAGATTTATGACGTTTACTAATCAACAATAATAATCCGAATAATACTGTTAAGATTGCACAAATCAAGTTGATTAATGCACAATAGTACTGAGGTGATGCCTTAGGCGTATACTCTTCTTCAACCTTTTCTTCTTTCTTAGGTTCAGCCTTAGGAGTTGTCTCTTTTTCAACTGTTTCAACAGGAGTCGTTACCTGAGGAGCACTTGGAGTACGAAGCGTTGTACTAGTTGTACTACTTGGTGTACTTGGCGTACTAGGTGTTACTGGAGTTACAGGAGCCGGAGCTGCTGTAATTGTTAATGTACCAACAACCTTAGTAATGTCATAGTTAGAAGCTAATGTCTTTTCATTTAATTTATATTCAAATGAGTTAGCACTATTTCCAACCACTGTTTGAGATCCAGTTACCGAATATGTAGCACCTTCACCCTCTACGAATCCATCACCACTTACTGTGATAGAAGTATTCGTTAATGCACTACCATCATATACTTTGCTTACTGTAGCACTTGTCAATGTTACAGAACGCTTAGTAATCTTATAAGTCTTAGTAAATGATCCACTGTAGTTACCTAATCCAGCTACCGTTACCTTCACTGTACCAGCATTTACTAGATCTGAACTGTAAGTTACTGAGTAATCTGTTCCAGCTACCAATTCTTTACCAGTCTTAGTATCTGTTACAGTTAATACTTCTTTATGTTCCTTACCATCATACTTAGAATCACTTGGTTCACTTACTGTAATACCAGTCTTGTCTGACTCAGGAGTATCCTTATCATCAGGAACGATTGACTTAGCCTTAACAGTTAATTTACCAATAGATTCCTTAGCCAATGTATAGTTAGTAGCCTTAGCAGCCTTCCATACTAATTCATAAGTATTCTTAGAAGTACCCACTTCAGTCTGACTACCAGTTGTAGTAAATTCGACTGTTTCACCAGAAACAATACCCTCTACCTTACCACCAGCTGTTAATGCAGTACCAGAATAAGTCTTAGTTGCACTATCCGTAGTTACTGTATATTCCTTAGGAGTTACTTTGTAAGAACGTTTAACTGTTCCAGTGTAGTTACCCTTACCTGTAATAACTACTTCAATAGTTCCAACATTTGTGAAATCAGATGTTGAGTATTCTACTGTGTAATCTGTACCAGCTTCTAATTTCTTATCGGCCTTATCCGTTACTGTAGGGATCCACTTGTGTTCATTACCATCATAAACTTTATCACTTGGACTATTAACCTTAGCACCTGTATAGTCTGGATTTGGTTTTTCTGGATCTGTACCTGGATCAATTGATTGAGCTGTGATTGTCAATGTTCCAGCTACGTAAGTTACTGAGTAGTTGCCTTGTAATTTATCACCTTTTACTGTGATTTCATACTTACCAGCAGCTTCTCCAGCTTCTCTTGACAATGTGTATTCAACTGTATCATTTCCAAGAGTTCCAGCTACTGTTGCTGTCAACTTAGGATCTGTTTCTCCAAATACCTTTGATTTATTGTCGGCTGTTACTGTCACACTCTTAGGAGTGATCTTATAAGTACGTGTTACTGTTCCACTGTAGTTTCCTTTACCAGTAATAGTTACTGTGATCGTTCCTACATCTTTGAAGTTCTTAGTTGAATATTCTACTGTGTAATCTGTACCAGCTTCTAATTTCTTATCAGCCTTATCTGTTACTGTAGGAGACCACTTGTGTTCATTACCATCATAAACTTTATCACTTGGACTATTTACCTTAGCACCTGTATAGTCTGGGTTTGGTTTTTCTGGATCTGTACCTGGATCAATTGACTGACTTGTGATTGTCAATTTTCCAGCTACGTAAGTTACTGAGTAGTTGCCTTGTAGTTTATCACCTTTGACTGTGATTTCATACTTACCAACAGCTTCTCCATCTTTTCTTGACAATTTGTAATCAACTGTATCATTTCCAAGAGTTCCAGCTACTTTTGCCGTCAACTTAGGATCTGTTTCTCCAAATACCTTTGTCTTGTCTTCAGCTGTTACTGTCACACTCTTAGGAGTGATCTTATAAGTACGTGTTACTGTTCCAGTGTAGTTACCAATACCTGTAATAGTTACATCGATTGTTCCTACATCTTTGAAGTTCTTAGTTGAATATTCTACTGTGTAATCTGTACCAGCTTCTAATTTCTTATCAGCCTTATCTGTTACTGTAGGAGACCACTTGTGTTCATTACCATCATAAACTTTATCACTTGGACTATTTACCTTAGCACCTGTATAGTCTGGGTTTGGTTTTTCTGGATCTGTACCTGGATCAATTGACTGACTTGTGATTGTCAATTTTCCAGCTACGTAAGTTACTGAGTAGTTGCCTTGTAGTTTATCACCTTTGACTGTGATTTCATACTTACCAACAGCTTCTCCATCTTTTCTTGACAATTTGTAATCAACTGTATCATTTCCAAGAGTTCCAGCTACTTTTGCCGTCAACTTAGGATCTGTTTCTCCAAATACCTTTGTCTTGTCTTCAGCTGTTACTGTCACACTCTTAGGAGTGATCTTATAAGTACGTGTTACTGTTCCAGTGTAGTTACCAATACCTGTAATAGTTATATCGATTGTTCCTACATCTTTAAAATTCTTAGTTGAGTATTCTACTGTGTAATCTGTACCAGCTTCTAATTTCTTATCAGCCTTATCCGTTACTGTAGGGATCCACTTGTGTTCATTACCATCATAAACTTTATCACTTGGACTATTTACCTTAGCACCTGTATAGTCTGGGTTTGGTTTTTCTGGATCTGTACCTGGATCGATTGATTGAGTTGTAACCGTTAATGTACCAAACTTTTCACCATCTAATTTGTAGTTAGTAGCTTTAGCAGTTTTCCAAGTTAATTCATATTTGTCATTTAGAATATTACCAACATCAGTTAAACTCTTAGTTGTTTTAATCTCAACTACTTCACCTGCAATAATTCCATTAATCTTAGCACCAGCAGTTAGAGGAGTACCATCGTAAGTCTTATTTCCATCTAATGTTTCAACTGTGTACTTCTTACGGTTGATGACTAAGTTTCCGTTTTCTGTCTTCACTGTAAACTGAGCGGTTACGTCATTTCCGGCTGCGTCTTTCACAACGGCTGTACCAGTTACCTTACTTGTATACTTACCTGCATCTGTTCCTGCTGCACCGCTTGCTGTCAAGCCTTCAACTGTATATTTGTTTCCGTCTACTGTAAATTCAGTTTCTTTGAATCCTTCTACTTTGTGTTCTTTTCCAGTATAAGTAGTTGTATCACTCTTAGCTTTTACTGTGATTTCATACTTAGTTGCACGATCTTTTACTGTCAACGTTCCTTCAGTCGTGCTGATTGTGTAGTTGCCTGCTTTTGTTCCGTCTTTCAAGTTATATGAGAATGCGTTTGCACTTGTTCCAACCACTGTCTGGCTTCCTGTGAATTCGTATGTAGCTCCTTCACCTTCTGCCCAGCCTTCTTCTTTTGCTAATGCAGTTTCGCCATTTACTAATGCAGTTCCATCATATTCCTTGTTTAGATTCGCACTCTTCAATGTAACTGCACGTGGGTTGATGACTAAGTTTCCGTTTTCTGTCTTCACTGTAAACTGAGCGGTTACGTCATTTCCGGCTGCGTCTTTCACAACGGCTGTACCAGTTACCTTACTTGTATACTTACCTGCATCTGTTCCTGCTGCACCGCTTGCTGTCAAGCCTTCAACTGTATATTTGTTTCCGTCTACTGTAAATTCAGTTTCTTTGAATCCTTCTACTTTGTGTTCTTTTCCAGTATAAGTAGTTGTATCACTCTTAGCTTTTACTGTGATGACTCTCTTTTCAATCCAAGTCGCATATAAAACATTTTCACCATTTACATCTACATGAACTGTCTGTCCAGCTGCATAAGTAGCCTTACCATTTTTCGCATCATCCATAGATGTTGCCCAACCTGCAAAGTAATATTCTTTACCTTCTGTTTCAGGAGCTTGATAGCCAAAATCTTTTTCAGATTGTAATGTAACACTCGCGTTATTCTTAATAACTGGCACTGTCTGAACACTACCACGACCATATCCTGGATTATAACTCATTGTTGTTGAAGATTCTTCATTACCCCAAATAGCTTTCAATGTAATAATGTTATCATTATTTGCCAAATCCTTATTCACTTCAAATGCATCTCCAGGATGATATAAATTTCCATTTAACTTCCATCCTAAGAATTTCTTTTTTGAAGTTGTTGTTGCATTCTTAGCTACGGTAACCTTAGCTCCACCTGCATAGATATTACTATCCGTTGGAACTGTTGCGTTTGTTCCTTCTGTATCAGGATCATAAACGACTTTTAATTCACCATTATATAACCACTTACCAATAACACTCGTATCCTTTGTGATCGCCTCATTTGCATTGAATGCATCCTTAGTAATTTTTCCATTACCATCTGCATAATACCAACCTGCAAATGAATAACCTTTTATTTCAGAAGCACTTGGCAATACTGTACTTGCAATTGTACCAGCATCAACATCACTATTAACTTTCTTTGAAGTACCATCTGGAGTATTCAAGTTATAAGTTAAGTTGATCTTCTTAGCTGTCCATTTTGCGTAAATCTGCACATTCGCATTTGGCATTTTTTCAGTATTAAAATCAAACTTAGTTGTACAAGCTTTATCCTTATACCAACCACCAAATACATAATAACTTGGCAATTCACTAGGTTTTGCAGGAGTATAGTTTGCATAAGATTTCAATGAAGCCGTATACTTAATATTCTTTTCTGTCTTAGTAACACTATTATAGTTATAGTAAGACAAGTTATAAGTCTTCAATTTAGAAGCAATATTGATAATTTCTCCGTAAACTTTAACACTATCTTTTACTGAGCTTTGTTTCTCCCAGTATTGAGCCGTTTCTTGAGCTTTTGAATCCGTACTATATCTATACAATTCGTATCCTTCATATTTTTCATGTACATTTAATGATTCTCCATTAGTTCTAACAGTCTGAACAAGTTTAAATGTTCCATCTGACTGTTCATTATAATACTTAACGGTACCGTTAAGACCACTACCTGCATAAAAATTACAAGTTGTAACAATGCCATTTTCTGATACATTGCCTTGATTCTTCGCATATCCAGCCGTTTCAAAATCAAACGAAGTTAATAAGACAGCATTAGAACCATCTGATTTTTTTGTAAACCATAAATTCTTAGAAGAATCCCATGCACCTTCAGGAAGGTTAGCGCCATATAAACCTGTTACAGTTTTAATCGTTTGCCATTTCCATTGTTTATATTCATGGAATTTTACTGTACACAATACACGGTCATAGTAAACATTGATGATTGTAGTACCATCACCAGAGATTTTTACATCTTTACTAGAGTTGTTTGCGTTATATTTAAATCCCTTATATGTCTTTAAATTTTCAGCAGAAATCGGTGTACCTGTAGTTGCCTTCTTAGTTTCTGCTTCTACATACTCATAAGTTTTCTGTGCATCTGTTGCATTCTTGTCATCTGTTACTTTTTGTTGCCAGTAGTTAATTGTATAGTTAACTTCTGCAGCATTCCAATGAGCCTTTAATGTCATTGGATTCGTAACTGTTGCACCGTTTTCAACTTTAGCTGAACCATTGTACCAACCATCAAATGTGTATCCAGGTTTTGTAGGATTTGTAGATTTATTCAAAGTAAGTTTGTCACCATTTAATACGAATTGAGAATCAACAATAGATCCGCCATCTGAATCAAATGAAATCCAATAGCCTTCTTTAATGATTGCGTATACATTAACCGATGTCTTGTCTGTTGGAACTGTAATACTATCTGCAATATTTGTAGTACCATTCTTTTTGTCTGCCCAACCAACGATTTTATGCGTTGCATCTACTTCATAAGAAATATTCGTAAAATCATGTCCTTCATGATCTCCAACTTTTTCTGTACGCATAATTTGTGTACCAGCTGGATTATAGAAGTAAACATATAATGCATTTTCATATTTTGCTGTAATTGTACGAGTTTTTGTTTCAGTGATTGTCAACGCTGTATTGAAATCTTCAAACTTTGTTTCAACATCATACCAACCAACAAATGCTTTTCCAGCAACATCTGGAGCTGTTGGAGTAATTAATGTATCACCTGTTTTAACAGTCTGTGTACTTACGATTTGTCCCTTCGCATCAACAAAGTTAAATGTTGTTAATGGTTTTTCTTTTTCACCCGTAATAACATAAATAGAGAAGTGATTTGCATCAAAACTTTGAGTATTTGTAGCTACCTCAGTGACTGCACTCGCATCATCTGTTACGTGGTAAACATTAATTTCATCACCACTTACTGCTGCATTTTCAAAACTAATATTTACTGAACCATTTGGTTGAATTTCAACACCATCTTTATTTTGGATTGTAATATCCAAAGCTACTGCTGAATCCATTTCTTTATTCTTTTCAGAAACAGTATCTTCAACCGCATTTAAGATAGCCTTTCTTGTGATACGTTTTACAACAAGCTTAGAATCTCTTGGTAAAACACCCTCAGCTGCTGTCGCATGAACGACTACATTACCAGCTGTTTCACTTTGATCAAATGCCGGATACTCAGGTAATTCCTCCTGGGTTTCCGGGTCTGCCTCAGCATCATCTTCACTTGCTTCTTCAGTTTTAGTTTGTTCATTATTTTCACTTGTTTGTTTGTCTTCTTTAGTATTTACACTTACATAGACAAATTTAACACTAACTAAATCTGAAGTAACACTTAGATTAGCCTGATCAGCAGGAACTGTCTGAGAATTATTAATGATTACATCCTTTAATGTATAACCATCAAAATTCAACATAACACTACTATCTGTCTTTAAGCTGTAGTCTACATTAAAATCACGAGAAGCAGTTTCATGAAGAACTGTTCCATCTTCTGCTACATAACTTAATTCTACAGATTTTGTTTCTGGCGCGGGCTGTTCTTCCTCTACTGCAGGTTGTTGTTGTTCTTCCTGTTGTTGAGGGGTTTCTTCTTCAGCTGTTGGCACTTCCTCTTGCTCTTGTGGTGTAGTCGTTGTTGTTTCCTCTTGTTGAGGTTCAACCGGTTCTTCCACCGCATTTACATAGTAAGAGTCTGCTAAACCAAACTGAACGGCCATCGCAAATGATAATACAATTGCCGCCATCTTTTTTAAGTTTTTCAGCATAAGTAAATTTACCTCCTTCTTTACTTTACTAATTTTAAACAGTTGGAGATAAACTCCTCTAAGAACCGTACGTGCAGTTTTCCCGCATACGGCTCCCCACTGTTACTTTTAAACATTCTTGTTATAAATGACTTTGTCTCCACTCCAAATATCAACATGGATATATGGGTGTATGATTCTAACATTCCATATTTCATAGAACCTTTCCAATTTGAAACTTCTTCTTTGACTCCT
>OJKO01000490.1_pt1 | contig 15880 bp, 13 predicted proteins | sample 1596541 | NCBI WGS metagenome assembly OJKO01 (sample SAMEA4350163, study PRJEB24818) | metagenome | biome: human; feature: gut; material: faeces | place: Denmark | collected 2013-09
ATCAGGACTTCTTTTCGTCGTGGAAAAAGGCTGGGGAACAGGCGCAAAAAAATGAGCATCACCTTACGGTGATGCTCATTTAGCAGGGACTGTCAACTTTCTGTCCTTGACTTTTGAACCAGTTTATATATAGTTGGAATGTTTTCATTATTTCAACAACATTCTGTCGTTCACAAATTCACTGCCACTTGCTTCTTCAAACTTCTTAAGTAGGAAAGGAACAGTTAATTTCTTTTTCTCTTCACCTTTTACATCATAGATGATTTGACCATTATACATCATGATCAATCTATTTCCTACATCAATAGCTTGCTGCATATCATGAGTAACCATCATTGCTGTTAACTTTTGTTCAGTGACAATTTTATTAGTCAAAAGTAATACCTTAGCACTTGTTGCCGGATCAAGAGCGGCTGTATGTTCATCAAGTAAGAGAATCTTAGGTTTTGTGACAGTCGCCATCAATAGTGTAAGAGCCTGTCTTTGTCCGCCTGATAATAAACCTACCTTACTTGTCATTCTCTCTTCTAGGCCTAAATTTAAGGTCTTTAAGAGGTCATAATACAACTTCTTTTCTTCTTTCTTGATACCCCACTTTAAAGTACGCTTCTGACCACGTCTTTTAGCCATGGCAAGGTTTTCATCAATCTGCATATCAGCTGCAGTACCCATCATAGGATCCTGGAATACACGACCAATAAGACCTGCACGTTTATATTCTGGATACAAAGAAATATCTTTATCATCTAGTTTAATATGACCACAATCAATAGGATAAACACCTGCAATCATATTCATTAAAGTGGATTTACCAGCACCGTTACCACCAATAACAGTAACGAAATCTCCATCATCTAATTGAAGATTAATATCAATCAAGGCCTTCTTCTCATTAATAGTGCCAAGGTTAAATGTTTTTGATACATGTTCAATCTTAAGCATTTTTCTCATCCACCTCTTTTGTAAGTTTCTTATAGTTTGCAGTCTGTTTTCTATTGGCCATTAATACTGGAATAGTTAATGCGAGAGCTACAATAAATGCAGTGAGTAACTTTAAGTCATCAGTTGATAAACCTAACTGGATAACAATGGCGATAATAATACGATAAATAATTGAACCAACAATAATCGCAATAAGTCTCTTTAAGAAACTGCCATAACGTCCAAAGATGACTTCACCAATAACGATAGAAGCAAGACCCATAACGATTGCCCCCATACCGATCTTGACATCACCATAACCAACTGACTGACCCACCATGGCACCACTTAAGGCGATTAAGGCATTTGAAATCACTAAACCAAGCAGCTTAGTATAATCAGTATTGACACCAACAGCTCTTACCATCTGTTCATTATTACCAGTAGCACGTAATGCATTACCTAATTCAGTTCCAAAGAACCAATAGAGAATGGCAATGACAATAGCTACTGCAATAACACCTACAATAAGTGTAGACTGTGAAACAGTTAAACCAACCATTGGTCCCCAGTCATATAAGCTTTCTGTTTGTAATAATGGGATGTTTGATTTACCCATAATACGTAAGTTGATTGAATATAAGCCTAACTGTGCAAGGATACCAGCAAGGATGGCAGGAATCTTACATTTAGTATGTAATAAACCAGTCACAAATCCAGCTAAAGCTCCTGCAAGAGTTGCTGCAAGAATTGCAACAATTGGATTACCATGATTTGTAAGAATAACAGCACATACAGCACTTCCTGTTGCGAAAGAACCATCACATGTCATATCTGCAATATCTAGTAAACGAAATGTAATATAAACACCAACTGCCATAATGCCCCATAGGACACCCTGATAAGTCGCACTTTGTAATGCTAAAAATAAAGACATTCTCTTTCACTCCTTAAATAAGTTCAGCCTTATCTAATACTTCTTGTGGTACTTTAATACCAAGCTTTTCCATCTGAGCTTTATTGACCTTTAATTTACAGTCACTCGCTTTTAAGTATTCAATAGGCATAGTTGCTGGTTTACCTTTACCAGTTAAGATCTTAATAGCCTGCTTGCCGGCGATACTACCTAAGTTATAGTAATCAATACCATAAGTAGCTAAACCACCTTTAGTACACATACCTTCTTCACCAACAATAACAGGGATTTTAGCCTGATCAGTGACTTTTACAACTGCTGGGATATTAGAAGCAAGTAGGTTATCCGTTGGAATATATAAAGCATCTGCTTTACCAACAATAGAATCAGTGACTGACTGGATTTCATTCGATTCAGAAACAGTCTTAACTAATGGTGTCATACCCTGAGCTTTGATTTCTTTGACAGCCATCTTACCCTGAATTTCAGAGTTGGATTCATTACCTGCATACATAACAGCAACAGTCTTTGCGTTAGGCATAATCTGTTTTAATAATTTAATCTGTTCTTTAACGGGTGTTAAATCACTTGCCCCAGTTACATTTCCACCAGGTTTCTTATTTGATTTAACTAATTTACTACCAGCTGGATCAGTAACAGCAGATACAACAACTGGAATATCTTTAGTCTTCTTTACAACAGCCTGAGCTGCAGGAGTTGCAATTGCATAAATTAAATCATTTCCATCGTTCACTAAGCTTTCTGCAATAGTTTCACAGTTAGAGTTTTCGCCACTGGCATTCTTTAAAGTAATATTAGAAGCCTTATAACCTGCTTTTACAAGAGTATCCTTAAATCCCTTATATGATGCATCCAATGCATCATGCTGCATATACTGGATGACTCCAATTTTTACATCAGCCTTATCTTTTGTACTAGACTGACTACCACAGCCAGTTAATGCAAGACCAACTGCCATTAAACCACATACAAATTTCTTCATAATAGATTCCTCCCTTTTTTCTTTCCCCTAAAAACAAAAAAATTCACCCCAAGAGGGCGAATTATCGCGGTACCACCTCTAGTTCATTAGTCATAGACTAACCTCACTAAATAGCGATAACGGGCAACCCGGGAAGTATTTTGTACTTCCAACTCCATGGTGAATTCAAGAATGTCTGCGTATGATTCGCACCAGCCATCATATCTCTTATGCCTCACATTTCTTTACTATGTCATTTCTCTGTTTTTATAATATAAAAATATAATATAGAAATATTAAGGAAAAGTCAAACAAAACTTTTAAAAGTTAGGGAAAAAACAAAAAAACAAAAAGAAATACAAGAAAAAAGAGCAGAATAATCTGCTCTTAGTAGTTGATTTCTTCGTAAAGAACTTTTAAAAGGACAGCTTTAGAACTCATCTGCTGACGTTTTCTATCATAAGTCTTAATTACGCTGTATTCAACAACGTCATACTTTTCAACTTCTTCATCATCAAGAAAATCAGCCTGTCTGAAGAATAAGTTTTCTTCACCATCCTGGAAGATACTACCAAAATTCTTATCATGGTTGTAGAATACAACTTTGCCTTCATGACGAGTAATGTAGTTTTCAAGATGATAGATGACTTCACTATATACACGATCAAATGCATCGCTGGCAGTTAAATCAGCATAATCAGCTAAATCAACATCTGCTTCATAAGTCTTACCATTTTCTTCTTCTAGCTTCTTAATGAGGCATTCTGCAAGTGCATGAGCCTTATCCTGACCCTTAGCCTTTGCCATTGCTGAAATCTTCTTATAATCTTCGATATTCTTGTAATCGAATCCACCCTTGAAGAACTTATCAACTAGAAGTGTATAAGCATCATCTTCACGATTTGTATTCATATAAAGCTTATAAAGGATTTCAAATGAATCTACTGCATTGAAATGACCCTGTAAAGCGATGAATTCATTTTCAGCTTCTTCATAACGTCCAAGTTCAACTAGAGAGCTTGCACGATAATATTTAACCCAGTTAAGGTTATTATAATGCCACTTTAAGTTGTAAGTGAAAGCAATGTTCGCAGTTTCAACACATGCTCTATATGATTCAAGTTCATATAATGCACGTACTTTCATACGATACCATTTTTCTTTCTTACTTTCGAATTCTTTACCATCTTTATTAACAAATGGTTTATCTTCTAGAGTAGGTGCATCTAAATAGTCTAATAATTCAGATAACTTCTTATAGTCTACTGGATTAGCCTTTAATACATGCTTAATAGCCTTATTGACTGCAGCTTCAAGTGGAGAATATCTCTCCTGTTTACAATATTTTGCGATTTCTTCTAGGATACCATAGAATAAACTTTCGTTCTTAGAAATATCTTCATCGCTGATGTTGATATACTTATTATAAAGAGCATAGCCAAAATAATTGATATATCCTTTTAATTCTGGTGCCATTTCAAGGAATGTTCTTCCTACTTCAATAGCTTCATCAGTTTTACCCTGATTCTTTAATTCTTTAACGAAATCACGTGCTTGGAATTCGCTGAATGAAGAGGCATCCTCTTCGAAACGGTTCTTATAAGCCGTTAAATCTTTAACTTTTGATTCTTCCACATTATCACCCCTACGAGATATTATACATTTTTTTATTATTGATGTGAAGAAAAAACGAACGGAGTTCTCCGTTCGTTATTCTACAGTCACTGATTTAGCAAGGTTACGAGGTTTATCAACATCACAGCCTTTAATACATGCTGTATGGTATGCGATTAACTGTAATGGGATAGCAACAAGTACACTCTGTAATAAAGGATGAATATTAGGAAGATAATAAGTGTTTTCTACACCGATGACTTCTTGTCCTTCAACAGTAAATAGAATGACTTCAGCACCTCTCGCAATTGTTTCCTGAATATTAGAGATAGTCTTTGCAGCAACATGAGGCTGAGTGGCAACTGCAATGACTACAGTTCCAGGTTCAATTAAGGCAATAGGACCATGTTTTAATTCACCGGCAATATAAGCATCAGCATGTACATAAGATACTTCTTTAAGCTTTAAAGCACCTTCTAGTACGCTTGCATAATCTAGGCTTCTTCCGATAAAGTAGCAGTCATGTTTTTCTTTTAATAGCTTAGCATAGCTTTCGAATGTCTTTTCATCTTCAAGTAACTTAGAAACATATTCTGGAAGATTATTTAACTGTTCCATGAGATCAGTATTAATTGCATTGTCTCTCTTATTGGCAATATATAAGGCAATAAGTGTAAGTAATACTAACTGGGTTGTATAAGCTTTTGTAGAAGCAACTGCAATCTCAGGACCAGCACAAGTATAAAGTGTATACTGCGCATCTCTAGAAATAGTTGAACCTAATACATTAGTGACTGCAATTGTTGTACAGCCTTTTTCATTAGCAAGCTTTAATGCAGCAAGAGTATCAGCTGTTTCACCAGACTGAGATACAAAGATACATAAAGTCTTTTCATCAATAATTGGATCATTATAACGGAATTCACTGGCTACCTGTGTAAGAACTGGTAGACGAGTGGCACGTTCTAGAATAGAAGCTCCACATAATCCAGCATGATAAGCAGTACCACATGCAACATAATAAACCTTATTGAATTTATTAAAATCAATATCTTTTAATTCATCTAAAACAATAGAATCCTTGAAAATACGACCTCTTAATGTTTCCTGGATCACATGAGGCTGTTCATTGATTTCCTTTAACATATATGTATCGTAACCATTCTTCTGAGCAGCTTCCATATCATAAGGAATAGTAGTTATTTCCTTGGTGATTTCTTCACCATCTTTATTATAGAAAGTAATGCTGTCTTTCTTTAATACAGCCATTTCTAAATCATCTAGGAAATAAACATCTTTAGTATAAGCAAGTAAAGCAGGAATATCACTGGCTGCAACACTTGCATCTTCAGTACGTCCAATAACGAGTGGACTTGCCTTTTTAGCTACAACTACTTCATCAGGATGTTCTGTAGAAACAATACAAAGCGCATAACTTCCATCAATACAGTTTAATGTTTTCTTTACTGCTTCTAGAAGATCACCTTCATAGAAATAGTCCAAACACATAACAACAACTTCTGAATCTGTTTCACTTTGGAACGAATAACCCTTTTCTAGCAAAATATCTTTTAATTCTCTATAGTTTTCAATAATACCGTTGTGTACAATAGAAAGAGTATTATCTGGATTTGTATGAGGATGTGAATTCAAGTTAGAAGGCACACCATGAGTTGCCCATCTTGTATGACCGATACCTATATGACCAGTCATATCATGATTTTTTAGCTTTTCTTCTAGGTTCTTTAAACGACCTTTACACTTAACAGTTGTAAGAGTGTTATTTAATACTGTTACACCTGCAGAGTCATATCCTCTGTATTCAAGTTTAGCAAGCCCCTGCATTAAAAAAGGTAGGGCTTCACCATTGCCGCAATAAGCTGTAATACCACACATAATCTTGTCCTCCTTGTTTTGTGGAATAAAAACGTTAAAACAAAGGAGTACCTGATGAAATCTGTTGGCTGATTGCTCAGTGTTTTTGTTCATCGTTTAGGCAGTACTATGCCTCTAGACCATCCGCCGAATAGTTCGATTAATCTAGTCCTCGTCAACTTATACAAGTCCTGGCGCTTTTTTTAATATCACTTTATCTTAACTGTGACTATTATATGCTTGATATGTGATAAATCAATCAATAATATTGATATTTTAAAAATATGAAAACGATATAAAACTTTATATACAAATTACAGAGAAAAATAGAAAATTTAAAAGTATATATAAGAGTAGGAGGGATATTTATATGAGAGAAGATTTAGAAGGGAATATTGAAGAACTCAAAAATTATTTGAATAAACTTGATGAGAGTGGCTTATATGATGCTGAGAAGTATTCACGTTCTTTACTGCATCAGACAAGTCAGTTATCTTATTTTTATTGTTCTTTAGTGAAGGATGGTTCTCCTTCAGACACTTATTATCATGTTCATAAGCGTCCTAAGGAACATCAGATGGCTTATTTTAATATTGGCAGGGGGTTTCCTAAAGAACTGATGGATGGCCATTGGTGCTATATCGTGAAAGATCTAGGTTATAAGATGCTGATCATACCTTGTACATCCATAAAAAAAGAATCATCACCATTGAATCCTCATTTTGAAAAAGATCTGACTGTTATAGATGATCATGGGATGATTACCCATTCAAGAATGCAGTTGACTGATTTACGTACAGTGGATATTCAGCGACTTGACTGTCGTAAGCCATTCTATACTGTATGCGATGATCGAGAAGAAATCAGAAATTTCATAATAGAACATCTATTTTAAATTTATTTGTGATATGATACACGTGGTGATGAAATATGAATGAAATAATAAAAGGAATGAAGAAAAGTGTTCCAATCGCACTTGGTTACTTTCCAGTTGCCTTTTCTTTTGGAGTATTATGTGTATCAAGTGGCTTGCCTCTTGGCTTGGCCACTTTTATCTCTTTAACAAATTTAACAAGTTCAGGACAGTTTGCAGGAGTACAATTGATTTTATCTGATAGTACTTATCTAGAAATCGCAATAACACTATTATTGATTAATTTTAGATATTTCTTGATGAGTCTTTCTTTATCTCAGAAGATTGATGAGAAGATGAATACAATAGAACGTATGATCATCTCTTTTGGAATTACAGATGAAACATTTGCGTTAGCCAGTCTGCAACCTGGTAAACTGACATTTAAGTTTATGTGCGGCTTTATTCTTACACCTATTATAGGATGGGTAGGAGGGACTCTTGCAGGAGAATTTATTATGGGCTTATTGCCTTTAGCCTTGCAGGGGGCTATGGGAATTGCCTTATATGGTATGTTCTTAGCTCTTATTGTACCTGCAATGAAAGAATCAATGCCAGTAACTATAGTGGTTCTTATTTCTATTGGGATCCATACACTCTTTACTTATGTGCCATTATTTAATGTCATGAGTACTGGTGTACGTCTTATTGTGGCCACACTCATTGCGACATGTATGGGTGCCTGGTTATTTCCAAGGGAGGATGAAGCATGACAAGATATCAGATACTAGCTGTCTTAGTGATGGCACTTTTTACTTATCTACCTCGTTTTCTTCCTCTTACTTTCTTTAGAAAGAAGATCACATCTAAGTTTATCAATTCAGCTCTTTATTACCTGCCTTATGCAGTACTAGGGGCGTTGACTTTCCCAGGTGTCTTTAATTCTACGCCTAATTTAGTAGAATCATGTGCAGGTATTCTAGTTGCAATATTTTTTAGTTATAAAGGAAAAGGTCTTGTATTTGTGGCTGTAGCTGCCATACTTGCATCTTATATTGTGCAGTTTGTGATTTGAAAATTGGGAGTTTTATGGATGGCGGTAAAATGAGTTTAAGCCAAACAATTATTTATGGAATAGTTTTTTCTTTAATGTTTTTTCTATATGTAGTTTGTTTGCAAGACAGGGATATGTTTACATTAAATCCAAATAAAAAAAGCGTAGATGTTTGACCTATACAAAAGGAAAAATAGTAAGTGTAAGTGCTATGAGAATAAATAGAAGAAGTGCTTACTTTTACAATTATGAATATGAAGTTGATTATGAAATTATAACCATAGAAATTAATTTTGGAACGACATATCGCCAATTTAGAGAAGGTGACCTAGTCAAAATTTGATATGATAAAAGTAATAAGGAAGACATTGTTGCAGCTGTTATGTCACTTATTGCAGGAATAGTAGCTGTATTAATTGGACTATATGTTGGTATGTTTGTATGTTTTTGTTAGAAAAATCGGAATTTATAGAACTGTGAAAAGTAAAGGTGGTAATTTTATGGTTAAATATTGTATGAATTTAAGTGATGAAAAAAAAGAAGCTGCAATTAACATTGCTTTGGAAAGTAAAGGAAATGTTCGTAAGCGTAAGATAGCTGTTCCGCTTCTGATGATTTTGGGTATTGTTATTATTTTTAGTGGCATATTTTTAATTATAAATTCTGATATTTTTGGGTATGTCTATATGGTGATTGGAATAGTTAGTCTGCTTCTTGCGTTCAATGCAAAGTCTTTTCAAAAATTTGTATTGAAAAAAGCGGAGTTACGCTTAGATAAGTCTTTTCGTACTGGAATCGTAGAGTATCATTTTGACGCTGAAGGGATAGAAATAATTTCTCAGATTGGATATAGCAAAAATTATTGGACTGCATTTAAAGAGTACGGTACTATGGAACAGTATATATATGTTAAACGCAGAGATAATAAAATAATTTTGATAGATAAAAATGATTTGTCTACTGGTGAGTTAGAAGAATTGACTCAACTATTGTTAAATAATGTCAAAATGTAAATCCCAGTAGATGGGATGAATGACAGAGCAATAAAAAAGAATCTGGTGAGGCAATTTTGATACGGTAGATGATAAAATAATCAATAATATTATCAAAAAGAAATGCAAAGATATTTTTCCTGAAGAAGTATTCCAAAAGGGAACATCTAGAGTTTATTATGATGATAATGGCTATTATTTAACACAGATTGAATTCCAACCATATTCTTTGAAAAGAGGTTTTTTTCTCAATATTGGTTTATCATTTCTTTTTAATAAAGAAAATACCCTGACATTGTGAGTATCATTAAAATGAGTGACTTATATAACATTAGTCTTGATCATCTGTTAAAGGAAAAGTCTATGTCTGATTATCTTGAAGAAAGTACCAATACGGTAAGAAGTAAAAATAAACGGTTTATGATTATTTTGTTTGCAACTTATCTCGGAATTTAGGCGATTTCATTTATAACGTTTTGTTTTTTTATCAGTGGGACTGACTCAATGGGATATAGTATTATGTTTCAGTGGGCGCCTCTTCCGGTTGCAACATTTGTGATTTCTCTGCTGATTGGAAAAAATAATTACATGGGAAGGTGGAAATGTTTTTTTTCGATTGTATTTGGCATTATGTATATGCTTGCGGAGTATGCGACTTTTAGCACCGCAAATATGATTAGTTTTGATAAAATTAATATGCCACAATTTGACCTAATACTGATAGGAAAAATTATTTCTCAGGTTGGATTAGTAGTAGGTACTTTTATTAATTATGTAAAATCCAAAGATAGAAAGTACCCATACAACTTTCAGCTTGCGAACTGAAAAATTAGAAGTTGTATGAGTGATAAAATAGGAAATATATGAGGAGGATAAAATTGAAAACAATTCATGCATTTATCGGAAAAATAGGAATTGCATTTTATTTTCTGTTTTTATATCAGGCATGGAAGATATGCCAGTATGGAGGCGTAAGGAGAAACCTGCCAATACTGCTTCTTGCAGTCGTCGGGGGCATAATTTGTGCGGTTCTCTTGTTGTGTTCAGGTAGGAAGAAGCGAGAGAAGGAAATAAAGGGCAAAAAGAATGCACTCTTTATAGCAGAAATCATAGTAGTACTGCTTGTTACTGGGTATTTTGGTGTGCGTATTGTTTACGCTGCGATTCCTTATAATGGGAGGCTTTCTTGGGAAATCGATGAGTTCCTACACAAAAAAGAGATCGATTTTGTTCATACCAATTTCCTCGAGGACGGAGTAGAAGGGATTTTTACAGATTTGGACAAGGCGCTTGATCTGCCTGAGAAACTCTATATTACAAAAAGTTTTACACTGTCATTTGATGAACATGGAGAAATTAGCAAGCTTGATACCTTTTTATACGGAAAAGATGAGAAAGGAACGACAAAAACTTACCTGATTTCATATGACAAAGCAAAGAACGAAAAAATTACTGTCTGGGTTGATGGGGAGGCGAATACGAATTACAACAGCGATATGCAGTTGAATCCGATGCTTCAAATTTTAAAAACAGCGAATTACAAAGAACGTGTGGCGACATGGGCTTCTCTTTATGAAGCGCAGCAGTATGAAATTCTGTATTATGGAAGAAGATCTTTTTCAACTGCGGAAGATTTAGTTATTGTGGATGGAGAAGAAGGTGTACTTTCACAACTGCAAAGTGGAGGAGAAGTACTTGGATTTGAGGTGTCTTTGCATATGCCGGAACAGGATGGAACTATGCCTGTGCGCTATATGAGTAATCCAGAGTATATCAGTCCTGATATGATAAGTGCAGCAGAGGAAGACGCACAGATTGAGGAAGCAAAGAAGGAAGATGCATGGACAACAGATTCGTCCGATGGTTCTATGTACTTCTTTTTAGATGGAAATCAGGGTTGGCGCTTAGCTGTTGTAGATGCAGCAGCTGGAAGTAGATTTTATCAATTAGAACATACCACAGACGGTGGAACCAACTGGGAAACAGCTAGCACAGATCCATTTCAGGGAAATGGAGGCGTAGCGGAAGGACTAATTTTCTATGATGGCAATTTCGGTGTTGCGGGCTTGTCAGGAGCATCCCAGACACATTCGACACTTTACCTTACAAGAGATGGTGGTCTAACATTTACTGCCGTGCAGCTCCCGATGGATACTGTAACAGAGCTTCCAAAGACCGCACAAGAATACGGTCTTACATTGGATGATTATTCTTATTGTGAGATGCCTGAAAAAGAAGGTGATATCTTCACAATCCGGGTTTTGAGTGCAGCCGGAGAATCGGATGCGATTCTGTTTGAGTCAAAGGACAATGGCGAGACATGGACTTATATAGGTTCATGAAGGGGTAACTGTTAGGTAACTTTGAATTTGATGGGGTGATAAAATGGATTTTAGATTAGCTGGTATGCAGGATTTGCTACAGTTAAAAGATGTGTATAAACAAATTATTAAAAACATGGATGAACAGGATATTCAAATTTGGGATGATATTTATCCTTGCGAATTTTTTGAAGAAGATATAAAAAATAATCAACTCTATGTTTTACTTAATAATGGCGAAATAGTGCCAGCTTTTGTTTTGTGTAAAACAAACACAGGAGAAAATGCAGTTAAATGGAAAGAAAATCACGCAGAAACTTTTTACATTGATCGATTAGGTGTCAATGTTAAATATTTGAAAAAAGGGATAGGTGGTCTAATGCTTGATAAAGCAAAGGAAGTGGCTAAAACTTTTGGTGCTGAATACCTAAGACTTTTTGTAGTAGATGTAAATATACCAGCTACTCAACTATATGAAAAAAACGGATTTTTAAAAGCTGACGGTGTATATGATGAAGCATTTGATGATGGATTTGTACTGCATGAGTTTGGCTATGAAATAAAACTCTAATAGGTGTTACAAATTACAGTCTGTTGAAGGAACGTATAGAGACTATACGTTCTTTTCTTTGAGATTTTTTTCCTTTTATTATGAAATTTAGTGCATATTAATGTCTTTTTAGAAAATATAATTGCAAGAATTTGTGAATAAGGAATATTATGAATAGCAAGTACAGTGTGCATGGTACAGTATTATTTTAAGGCAGTTGAATATTTTTATTAATGGTGAATTGGGAATTAATGACTATAGGTGCACACGTTTTTATTTGTACTATTAGTTCACCTAGGTAAAAATTATATTGACCTTAGAATTTACGAGATAAATATTGGGGAATGGTATAACCAGTATATATTTTACTGTTTATATAAAAGGGGTAGTGTATGAATGCGCTATTGAGATTTTGCACTATCTAAATTTTTACAAGGGAGGAAAGAAATGGGAACAAGCCAAAAAGTAAAAAAGTTTCTTGCGTTTTTACTTACTACAGTGCTTACAGTAGGATTACTTCAGTTTGCACCGGGTGTAAGAACTAACGTAGAAGCAGCAAATGTGCCCGAAGCAGGGCATAGCTATACCTTGAACTTTACTACACTTTCGGGTGTAACAAAGCTCAATGGATATACGTCTGATGATGGTATATTCAAGGTAGTGTCAGATACTGACAAAGCGTACTGGCATGATGGACAGCATGGTGCAGCATTATATAACGGAGATAAAATCGAAGTGAAAGTTGCTGGAAATGCGGATATCCAATTAGGTCTTTGTGGTTATGGTAATGCGACAGCATTTACAGTGACAGATGAAGCGGGTAAAGAAATCGGTTCTACATCTGGCAAGGGTACACAGGATGGCGCAGGTGAAAAGGTATCTTATAGCGGAGATGCCACTACACTTACTATCACATGTTCTGCAAATGCTGAAGCATATCTTCATTCAGTGACAGTTTCTAACTATGCGAAAGAAGGCAAGGCAGAAAACTTCACTATGATGCTTGATAACATCGCTAAGAAAGGTGTTGTTGCAACAGGTGATTATAAATATGGTGACAGTGTTCTAACTTTAGTAGGACAAGGTAGTACACAGTATACTGCAAAAACTGGTAAAACAGTTAAAGTGAATGGCAAGGAATATAACAGCTATACAGCAGGTAAGAGACATGCAAGTAGCGATAACATGTCAACTATTCCTCAAGCAGGAGATGGAACATTAACTAAGTTTACTCCAGCTGCTAAGGGTATGATGACAGTTTATTTTAATTCTGTATCATCTTTAAGAGTATATGATTTTAATTCAGAAGATGGTTCTAAGGTAGGCTCTACATTAACTGAAAAGGGAGTTACTTCATATTCATTTGCAGTCGCTCCAGGACATACATATGTTATGTCTACTACAAGTGCAACTGATAACTTATTCTATGCAGGTTATAAGTATGTTGTAGATAAGACTGTCAGTGTGCCAGTTAAGTTCAACAATGTAAATGCTAACTTATATGATTCTTTTGAAATTAAAGCAGTAGATACTGAACTAAGCAATCGTTCAGTTAAGTTAGTCGATGGTGCTAATGTAAACCTTCTTGAAGGACATACATATAGACTATCAACAAATGATACGAGTGTAAAAGCACTTGTTGGTGACAGTTATACATTTACAGCAACAGCTAATACACTAGTTGTATCTCTTTATGATGTACCAGATGCAACTGTCAAAGGTACTATTACAGGTACACCTGCAGGTACTGTTAAAGAATTAACATTTGAAAATATGTTTAATGGTTTAAAGTATACAGCTACGATCACAGGTAACACATATACATGTTTATTAAAACCAGGTGAATATAAAACACAGGTTGAAACAACTAATGGTGGTGTGACATCTGATAGAGTTTCTGTTAAGGCAGAAGGTACAACAGTAAACGAAGTTTATGTTGAACTTCCAGAAAAAGAAGCTGAAGCTATTCCGTTCAAGAGTGAAATCAGCGTTCCTGGAGATTATGATTCATTAAACGAAGCATCAGAAGCTATTTTACATATGCAGAATAGACCAGAAGGAGAAGCGGGAAGAGTTACAATTAATCTTACTTCTGATTTATCTGAACAGACAGTTATGAATGCACCATACGTAACACTTAAAGGTAATGGTCATACTGTTTCATGGTATTATGGTGTTGGTACATTATATTATTCAGTTGATCCTGCAACAGGACTTTATAATGAAGTACTGGCAAGAGACAAGTATTCATATGCTGAAGCAAATGCTAATCTTTGGGGTGGTGTATTTATTGTAAAGGGTAATAACTTCATTGCTGAAGATACAACATTCAAGAATACATACAACTATGAACTTACAGAAGCAGAAAAGACTGATATTGCAGGTTCTACACTTTCAGTGAATAGACTGGCACCAAATGCTGATGTAACAAAGTATGCTTATAAAGAAAGATCTAACGCATTCTATATTGATGCAGATAATATTGAATGCTATAACTGTAAGATTCTTTCATCACAGGATACATTAGGTAGAAATGGTTCAAAAAACTGCAATTATCATACATATTTTAATAATTGTGTGATTGGCGGTAATGTTGACTATATCTGTGGTGAATTCTCAGCAGTATTTGATAATTGTGAATTGCAGTGGAAGACATATAAGGATGATGCTTCTAACAATGCAAAAGTTGGTTATATTACAGCCGCTAAGACAAGCCCATATGTATTTAGAAATTGTAATGTTACAACAGATGGTGTTGGCACAGGTGTTGTAGGATACTATGGTAGAACATGGGGCGCTTCTTCAAATAGTACATTTATCCAGACTCAGACTAATGGCCTCATTAATGCTGAAGGATGGAGAGAAATGAGTGCTGGAGATGGTCAAACAGCAGTATTTAAAGAATATGGTAACTTATCAGGTGAAACACCATTTGTTACAAATGGTAAATTCTGCTTGGCTGCCAATCAGACTGCAGAAGCTGTAGCTGATTATATTGATACAGACGCTAATAGTGCAATTAAAACAGTACTTAATGGTTGGAAACCTGTTCATTATGGTAATGCAGTAAAACCAGGAGATAAAGATGATCCAACAGTTACACCAAAGTCAGGACTTATGTATGAAAATAACCATTTTGTCTATTATTCAGATGGAGAAGTAAACAAAGAATTTAAAGGACTCGCTGAGTATGAAGGTGAAAAGTATTATGTACAGAATGGGACTGTAGATACAAAGCTAACTGATGTAGTCTATATTGATGGTACTTGGTATTATATTGATAAAGGTCGCTTGAACGAAGAAACAAGGGATGTTATTTATCATTGTGGTGGATGGTACTTTGTAGAGAATGGTACAATTGACTGGACTTATACAGGTGTAGTAGAACATTGTGGTGGCTACTTCTATGTTGAAAAAGGTCAGATTAACTGGAACTATACAGGTGCATGTAAAACAGATGGTGTTTTATACTACATTCGTAAAGGCTCTCTTGATACAAATAAGAATGGTTTAACATATGTTGATGGAACATGGTTCTTATTAGAAAAAGGTAAATTAAAGACTGATTATACTGGTTTAGTTCAGTATGAAGGTAGATGGTACTATGTTGAGAATGGTATTCTTAATTGGAACTATACGGGTCTAACAAAGTACTATAGTACATGGTATATGGTAGTGAATGGACAGTTAGACTGGAAATTCAATGATGTTACTTATTACTTTGGTACTTGGTACTATGTAAAGAATGGTGTTCTTGATTGGAATTATACAGGTTTAACACAACATTGTGGTACTTGGTATT
>OJKO01000492.1_pt1 | contig 15872 bp, 19 predicted proteins | sample 1596541 | NCBI WGS metagenome assembly OJKO01 (sample SAMEA4350163, study PRJEB24818) | metagenome | biome: human; feature: gut; material: faeces | place: Denmark | collected 2013-09
TGAAAAATCCATTGAACTGGAAGAATCATACACAACTTGATTATTATAAAGATATTGACGCATTATACTAAAACTTAAAAAAATAATAAATCTCAGATTGAAAAAAGTCCAAAAATCAGGACTTCCTTTCGTCGTACAAACAGCATATAAATTACAAACATAAAAAAATGAGTATCACTAATTGTGACACTCATTTAACAAGAACTGTCAGATATTTGTCCTTGACTTTTGAACCAGTTTAAATAATTCCTCTGCTCGTTTGGTAATAATCAAATTATAGGCCATACTTCTTTCTCATTTCTCGAATGGCTAGTTTTGCATCTTTTGTCTCTCCAATATCAATTTGGTATTCAGAAATCGCAATATCTTGGTACATTTCAAGTTTTTTCAAAGTTGATTCATACTTTTCAATACTCATGATTACCATATCTCCATATCCGTTTTTTGTTACATAAATAGGTTCATTGGTTTTGTGACATAAATCTGATATTTCAGAAGTATTTTTTAATTCTTTAATCGGTATTATTTGCGGCATAATTTTATCTCCTTTTTATGCCTTTATTATACCACAATTATCCTATTGTTTAGGAATTAAATATTCTAACGCTTGACTCGCTACACCATTAAACTTACGCTCAGGTATACCCAGATAGTAGCCTTGCCCATAATGTACATGTAAGTTACATATACATTCTAATTCTTCTTGTGTTTCAATGCCTTCTGCGATTAATTTCAATCCCATTTCATCACAATAATTCACTAATAATTTCATCATATTTTGTTTAGACTTACTTAAATGAATATTACGTACTAATTCAATATCGGCCTTTAAATAATTGGGCGTTGTATTCACAACACGATTTAATCCAGAATACCCAGCTCCAACATCATCTAAAGCAATCTGATACCCTTGATCAATATAGTGATTCATAATGGATTGAAGCAACACATAGTTTTCAATGTCAGTTCTTTCCGTAATTTCAAAGACAATGTCTTCATTTAATAAACCAAACTTTTCTAATTTTCGATTGGTAAAACCAGAAATAAAGTTAGAATCTTGAAAGATCTGTCCATCCACATTTAAGAATATTTTTGTTTCCAAAGGCTTATTCACAGATGTCTCTAAAGCTTTATCTCGACAAAGCTTCTCTAGTTTCCATACATAGCCATATGCTTCAGCTACTTTAAATAATTCTTCTATATTCATGCACAATTCTTTATTTCCAATCCGACTTAACGATTCATAGGCTACGACTTGACATGTTTCTAAATCTACAATGGGTTGAAACACAGGATAAATAGCTTTTGTATCTAAAATTGTCAATAGTGCTTGTTTTTTCTTGTTCACAATTATGAGATTACCAAAGATTTATTAATGAATATACAAACTGAAATTAATTCTTTGTAAAATATGATACACTATTCTTAAGTATAGACACACTTAAAGGAAAATAATATTATGAAAACAATTCAAAGAACACTCGGGATTTTTATAATGCAATCTAAGAACACTCGTGACTTTAGTCATGAGATGAATTAGATATGCAGATGTTAGATAAATAAATTTAAAATAAATGATAAATATACTGCGTTAAATATATGCATATGTTATAATATTGATGAGGTAAAAAACATGGAAGTTGTCAAAGGTAGAGGCTATGTCTTTTCTATACAATATCATATTGTATGGTGTGTAAAGTATCGTCGTGATATCTTGAATGGACCGATTGCAACAAGATTAAAAGAGCTGCTGACTCAGATTTCAAAGGATAATGGTTTTCAAATTCTGGAAATGAATATAGAGGAAGATTACATCCGTATGCTGATCAATTGTACGCCGCAGCATTACATTCCAAATATTATAAAGGCTATGAAGGGTGTATCAGCCAGGCTCTTGATGAAAGAGTTTGGGGATGATCTAAGATCCAAGTTATGGGGTGGACATCTATGGAATCCTTCTTATTTTGTAGCTACAGTTTCTGAAAATACAGAAGAACAGATTATAGAGTATATAAGAAGTCAAAAAAGAAAATAGCGAATCAATAAGGAGAAATCATCATGGAAAAGGCATTCAAGTATCGTATCTATCCAAATAGAGAACAAAGAATATTGCTGGCCAAGACTTTTGGCTGTACTCGTTTTGTATATAATCATTACCTGGCAAAACGTAAGGATGCCTATGAAAAAGATGGAATCACATTGAGTTATTCGGCATGTGCTAAGGATCTAGTTTCTTTAAAGAAAGAATATGAATGGCTTAAGGAAGTGGATTCTGTGGCTCTACAGTCAAGTGTAAAGAATCTGGATACGGCCTATATCAATTTCTTTCGAAAAAAGGCTGAATATCCTAGATTCAAATCGAAGAAGACACATCGTTATTCTTATACAACAAAATATACGAATGGAAATATTGAGCTCTATGAAAATAAGGTCAAGCTTCCTAAGATTGGTCTTGTAAAGATAAAGAAAACACGAGCACCAAAGGGAAGATTACTGAGTGCAACAGTATCGCAAGTACCAAGTGGAAAGTATTATGTTTCATTATGTTATACGGATGTAGAAGAAGTCTTATTTCCACTAACATATAATGAAACAGGTATAGATCTAGGTATCAAGGATTTTATCATATTGAGTAATGGAGAAAAGGTAGAGAATCCAAAATATCTGAAGAAGTCGATTGAGAAACTGAAAAAGTTACAGAAGCAGCAGTCACGAAAAACAAAGGGCGGCCGCAACTGGATCAAAAACAGAATCAAGATTGCAAGACTTCATGAAAAAATAGCAAATCAAAGAATGGATTTTATCAACAAACTATCTACAAGAATCATTACAGAATACGACATTATCTGCATTGAAGATTTAAAAGTAGAGAATATGCTTAAAAACCACAATCTAGCCCAGTCTATATCGGATGTATCCTGGTCAAAGTTTACCACACAGCTAGAATATAAAGCCGAGTGGTATGGAAAGGTAATCAAGAAAGTGGATACGTTCTATGCGAGCAGTCAGACTTGTCATTGTTGTAGATATAAGAATGAAGGAACAAAAGATTTAAAAGTAAGAGAATGGACATGTCCAAAATGCCATTCAAATCATGATAGAGATATAAATGCATCCATCAATATATTGATGCAAGGCATATTGGTAAATTAGCTAAAAACAAAAACAACCGCAGGAACTGCGGGGATAGCTTGGTAAGAAAGGTTTCGATAGAAACCTGTTCCCAAGAATCTCATCACTTCAGTGATGAGAGGTTCAATTGACAAATTAAAAGAGTCAAAGCACTTTAATTCGCTTTGACTTTCTTTTGTCTTAATATTTCAAAACTAAATACAGCAGCCGCACTAGCTGAATCTAAGGCATTTCTAAAATCTCTACCGTATTCTACGACAATATTTTGTTTGGATGCTGCCGTAATTGTAGAACTAAGCCCTCTTAAGGCGCCGCCTAAACATAAACAGAAATCCGATTCAAAAGTATAGTCATAGAGTCCTACGGCATCTTTTCTGTGGGCACACAAAATAGGAAGTTCATTCTTTTTACAATAGTCTACTAATTCTTCATCTGAATCTACAAAATAGATTGGTAGTTTTTCATAAGCACCAGCACTTGCCTTTAAAATGGTTTGTTCAGCAAAGCTCCAGTCTCGTTTTGGAAGAATCATCGCATCACATCCAGATGCATAGAGAGTCCTTGAAATACTTCCCAAATTATATGGATCTTCTACGCCGTCGATGTAACAAAGAAATCCATGAACATGTGTTTCAATAAGTTGAGGAATCTGTTTTTCTTCAGCTATAAGTAAAATACCTCCATGTGTTTTGCCTGTTGCCAGTTCATTGATTTCATCACGCGAACAAAAAACGACTTCACAGCCACGACTTTTGGCAATTTTAGCCAAATATCTTGTATCTTTTGTATTTTTTTTCTTATCAATATATAGTTTTTTACAATCTCGAGACCCTGCTTCTAATAGGGCTTTGCAGGAAATAGCCCCTTCAAATATTTTTTCCATACGACTATTATAATGGCTTTTATAATTTTTTTCTAGATGCTATTATATATGGTATGGAAGGAGTCTTACTTAAATGCATTTTAAATTAACCCAAGAAATGAAGCAGCGAATCATCGTTTATTCTACGTCTTTCATTATCGCAATCTTATTTTTTACAATATTGAATAAATTTAAAGACATTAAACGAGCCATTCAGTTTATATTAACGATACTATTTCCTTTCCTTCTAGGAATTGGATTGGCGTTTATATTAAACAATCCGCAAAAATGGGTTGAAGAAAAATTACTTGGAAATGTTCCAATGCATAAAAACCACAAAAGAATTCTATCAACTGCTCTTGTGTTTATATTGACCATTGGATTCTTGATCTTATTTTTCTCCATTATAATTCCGAATACGATTGATTCTGTGCGACAATTTTCTAAAAACATTGCGGTTTATTCCGATACTTTAATTGGATACACAAAAGATTTTGCGTATAAATTAAACATTTCAGAAAAACAAGTTGAACAAATGTTGATCAATTTTGACGTCACAAAGAAAATCACAAGTGTAGTCACTGAATCAATTCCTAAAATTGCTTCTTACTCTTATGGATTTGTGAAAGGATTCATTAACTTGATTTTAGCTTTCGTTTCCGCATTCTATATCTTATTGGACCGTGAAAAACTTGTTAAGGGCATAAAAAAGTTAAATTACTCATTATTTGATAAAAACTTTGCGAACTACTTAACTCTTTGGACAAATGACGCGAAGACTGTATTTGAACAATATATCGTAGGAAATATCATTGACTCATTTATTGTCGGTGTTATCTGTTACTTTGGTGCCTTAGTATTAAAACTACCTTACACAAGTATGATTGCCCTGATTATTGGTGTCACAAACGTCATTCCCGTCTTTGGACCATTCTTAGGAGCTATTCCCGTCATCATTATCTTATGTTTGATTGATCCATTCTCAGCCTTGATTTTTACCATATTTATCTTCATTCTTCAACAGTTCGATGGAAACATTATTAAACCAATTGTACTTGGAGATAAACTAGGAATGTCAGGCTTCTGGATTTTATTCTCAGTTACTATAGGTGGTGCATTATTTGGCGTTGTCGGAATGTTCTTAGGCGTTCCTATATTTGCACTTATTTATGCAGGTGTACATGATTATATTCAAGTTCGATTAAGAAATAAAAAAATCACAATCAACGATAGAGCAGGAACTATTGATTAGTTTCCTGCTTTTTACGTGCAATTTTTGAAAAAATGTGTATACTTATGTAAGTTAGGAGGAACTACCTTTGAATTTTATAGACATTATTTTAGATACAATACACGATACATGGGCTATGCTCCCCTTATTGTATATTACTTATTGTATATTAGAAGTTTTCGAAAGAAAGAATACGCAAGACGATAAGCTTTTCTTTGGACTACAAAGACTTGGACCTATTTTAGGCGCATTAGTTGGATTGATTCCCCAATGTGGATTTAGTATTCTAGCCGCTATGTTGTTTGTCCAAAATAACATTACATTAGGAACACTAGTCAGTGTTATGATTGCGACAAGTGATGAAGCCATTCCAATCCTTATTAGTAATTCTAAGATGTATTCATCTTTACTTGGTATTTTAGGATTAAAATTAGTTATCGCAATCGTTGTTGGATTATTTACTGATCATGTACTATTTCGCAATCAAAAAATCCTCCGCTTCGAAGACATGGAAGAAGAGGATTATGACGATGAAGAATATGAGGAAGAAGAAAGTTCAGGATCAAGCTGTCCATGTTGCTATCCTGAATATCCATTATGGATCAGTGCTCTATTACGATCTTTAAAGATTTATGTATTCATCTTTATTACTGGCTTTGTATTAACATTATTAATGGAGTTGATTGGAGAAAAAACATTATCTATGATCTTGCTTCAAGATAATTTATTCCAGCCAATCATCGCCGCACTATTCGGCTTTATTCCTAACTGTGCAGCTACAGTTGTTCTAACGCAGCTTTATACAGCTGGTGAATTATCCTTTGGATCCTTACTAGCAGGACTTGTCACAAATGCAGGACTTGGTTTAATTGTGATGATTCGTTATGAAGCCAAAAAGAAAGACATTTTAAGAACCATTTCCATCCTATTTATAACTGGTGTTATCGTAGGTATTGGATTTATGTTGTTATAGCCACTATTGTGGCTATTTTTTTCATCTTCGTGGAAAGATCCAAATTTCAAAATGTTCAGTATCATACCAAAACAAAAGAATAAGTATGGCAACAATCAACAAAACAATAGCGAAATATAGAGTACTCATCTTCTCCGCAAATTTGTCTGAGTTCAATTCTGGATGTGCTTCTAGTTCTTCCAATCGTTTCTTAGCTATTTTATCTAACCAGCCCATAACTAAACCTCATTACACTAATATAGGGAATATAATTGGGAATAAATTAATTTCTGGATGATTCCAATCATACCAAAGTGCCAGAGCCAATGCAGCGACAAGGATAAGAATCACATAGAACTTAATATCCTTCATCATTTTGTTTCCCTTTTCTTCAAAAGCAGTTGAATTCAATTCTGGATGTTCATCCAATTCTTTGATTCGTTTTTTCGTTGTTCTTTCAATCCAGCTCATAATTAGTTACACCTCTCTTTTATTATATTTTAATCATTAAATTTATATACAAATATGGTAAACTTGGTCATTGTGCTGACCAAATAAGCACGAAAAAAGCTAGAAACAAATGTCTCTAGCTATCTTTCCAAAAAATGGTGGGGACGGTGGGACTTGAACCCACACGGGATTTCTCCCAACGGATTTTAAGTCCGTTGCGTCTGCCTATTCCGCCACGACCCCATGTGATTGGAGGTTCCGATCAGATTTGAACTGATGATCACAGAGTTGCAGTCTATTGCCTTACCACTTGGCTACGGAACCGTAACTTGTTGATTGTAAATAAACGATGGTGGGGACGGTGGGACTTGAACCCACACGGGATTTCTCCCAACGGATTTTAAGTCCGTTGCGTCTGCCTATTCCGCCACGACCCCATCATTTATGGAGGTTCCGATCAGATTTGAACTGATGATCACAGAGTTGCAGTCTATTGCCTTACCACTTGGCTACGGAACCATTTCGTTGACTGCCCATATATAATACCTCAACGCATAATAAAAAGCAAGAAAAAAATTAATTTTTTTTACATTTTTTTAAAAACCGTACATTTTCTGTTTTTGGTTGAACTTATTTGACAAATGCCCTATCATTAAATTGTCAGTGAACAAGAGGTATTAATTTATATGCAACACATTATTCATCAGCTTCAAAAAGAAAAGAAGCTAAGACTATTGACGTCAATCATTATGATTGTATTTAGTGCTTTTATGCAATGTTATATCATGAATGTATTTATGGCACCATGCAATTTGATTTCAGGAGGATTTACCGGACTTGCTCTTTTAATCAATAAAGTCTGTGCTCTAGTAAACATTAACTTTCCTACTCAAGTTGGAATCATCGCATTAAATGTTCCTGCTGCTATACTATGCTACAAACACATTTCTCCAAGATTCACATTTTTGAGTTGTGTACAATTCTTTCTAGTATCTTTCTTTATTTCTATCTTCCATTTTGAACCCTTCTTTAAAGATCAAATCTTAAACGTTCTATTTGGAGGCTTCTTATGGGGCTTCTCCATTTCCCTATCCCTAAGAGCTGGTGGATCTACCGGAGGAACGGATTTCATTGCCCAATACGTTTCTAGTAAGATTCATAGAGGTATCTGGGACTATGTATTCTTCTATAACTGCGCTATGATTATTGTCTTTGGATACTTATGCGGATGGATTTATGCAGGATATTCCATCCTATTCCAATTCTTATCTACAAAGACAATCTCATCTTTATATCAAAGATATGCACAAATTACCGTTGAATTTACGACAAACGATCCAGACCCAATTATCGATGCCTTTATGGCCACTTGTCGCCATGGTATGAGCGTATTTGAATGTTATGGTGCATACAGTCATCGTAAGTATTACGTATGTAAAGCCGTTATTTCTACTTATGAATTAAGAGACGTTGTCGATAATGTAAGAAAGGTCGATCCTAAAGTATTGATCAATACATACAATACCGTAAACTTCTACGGAAACTTCTATCAAAAACCTTTGGAGTAGTATTACACTACTCCATTTTTATTATTTAATTTATGTGTTCAATAGATAATAGCAGAATGTTTTAACACCAAATTACTAAACTGTGGTTTTTGTAGCACGTGTCAAAGTTGCTATGAACTTAACAATCGTTGCATGATTTTTCTTCGTATCATTATAATTGTTTACATTCAAATAAGAACCGTAATTGTGATATGATACGTATTGCATCTGCGATTCTTTGATCGTGCCGGGGTGTTCCATCACGCCGTCTGAGTTCATGAGAATCTATCATATTTTCACACCTCCTGCGCTATTTTGATAGCATAAATCGACAAGAAAATCGTGTAAATGCACTATAGTGCAAAAACTTTTTATAATCGACTAATTGCAGCCCACAGCTATCATAGACTGAAGTGCCATTATCATTGCCATAGCGGATAGCACGGTCAAGCACCATGATTGTCGCCACGGCACCGTCGATTTCTCTGTAGATTTCTCTTTGTACGTCTTGATGCTCCCTGCCGTGGTGATGAGAAAATATAGTGGCTACATTCATGCGTTGCCGGAGACTTTCGTCATGACATCAAAGAGCTTGCGGTGAGGAGTAGTCAGTTAAGACATCACTTCAATATACCAAAGTCTTTTTGATAGTTTAGCTTAAAATATTATATGATTATATGAGCTTTTCTGTCTATCAACATTACATTGTATTTTATAAATTTAGTAATAAAATCAAAATAATAAGAATCCAGAATATAGAATAAAACAATCGATAGGATTTATAATCTTTGTTCTTTATACTACTGTAGATATTAAAAACTGATACTAAGAAAATAGCAGGGAGTATTCCATAAGCATATACTTTAAAGTATTGCTTGAAACATACGTTCATTATAAACGCAGCACCAATTAAAATATCCATTATTATTACATTAAGAATTTTCATAATGTTCTTGTCTAGATATGATAAGTCTATTCCTTTCTTTAGGATAATTATATCAAATTAAACAGTCAATTCTCCATCAAAAAAGATGTATCCATTACGAATACATCTATTTGTTGTTACGATTTCCCATGCCAATTAATTGTAGGATTCTTAAGAAGATATTCAAGAAATCCAAATACAATTGTAATGCCATGAAGATTGCAATCTTATCTTGTGCTACGACTGAACCATCCGATTGAATCAATAAACGATTCATTCTTTGTACATCCCAAACTGTGATGCCTGTAAAAATCAATAGAGTAATGATAGAAAGCAAGCGAACATCCATACTAACTCTAAATAACATCATAAAGCATTGTGTAATAATCAATACAAAGAGTCCAATCATACATAATGAGCCAAAGCTAGTAAAATCTTTTTTTGATGTTGTACCAATTACAGCTAAACTAATAAAGTAAACTGCACTGACTAGAAAAGCAGTACCAATTGTAGCTACATCATATACATAGCCAATCGAAGTAAGTGAAACGCCCATACAGATGGCATAAAGCACTAACATGACTTTCATACCTGTACTTGATGTAGATCTTGCCATAGAAACACCAAAGGCAATGGACAAGATAAATGGTGCAATCACAAACAACATGAATAGAAATGGCATGGTACTCAATAAAATCAATAAAGCATTTGTAGCATATAAACCATAAGATACAATTGCCGTGATGGATAAGGCAATAGCCATCCATGCATAAGACTTCAACAAAGCACTTTTTAAAGTGCTTGTTGAGTAATAATTCATTGAATTGTTGTTAAACATATTAATCCTTTTTCTGGATAAATTCTAATAATTGCTGAGCAGCAATATTTAAACCTTTACGGTTTGATTTATCGAATCCTAAGTGCGTATAGATTTCACCAACAAATACTCCGTTGTCTTCTAGAGCCTGGAACATTGTGTCGATGATTGGTTCACAAAGCTCTTGTTTTTGCATAGGACCAAATGGGTTTGCGAAGTAAGTTGTTGAAATACCAACTTCTTGCGTTGTACCCAAAGCCATACGCTTACCTAACTTACAAGTATCTTTTACTTCCTGAACAGTTAATTTCTTTAGACCAAATTCATTTGTGTAGTTGTTTGCGTACGCAAATAAATCAATTTTGTGGTTGTGAACAACAACACGATATGGAGCTGCAGGCTGAATCATACGTGAGTTTGGATTTTCTGGAGCCATGAAAATTGAACGGTCCATGTCACGATATGGAGTACCTGGATCCAAGTCATCTAGACGAATGAAGGCACCAATTTCAGTTCCCTGACCATATGGAACGCCATCTTCTAAGTGAATTGTTCCCATATCATCAAATACAACTTCTACTTCACGAATCATATCTCCAGCAGCTGCCTTTAATGCTTCAATGGATTCAGATTTACCAGCACCACTATCACCCATCAACATGATACCTTTCTTAGTTCCATCCTTTAAATAGATGTTTACGAAAGCACCATGGATTGGTAACCAACCTTTTTTCATCTGTGCCAAGTTGTGTAATGTTAAACACATTTTCTTTAAATATCCAAAGTATTCGATACGAGGATTGTCACTAATACATCCTACCCAAATATCATTGGCCTTATCATAATAGAAGTTTGTTGCATCATTTCCATCGTCATTACCAAAAATAACAACAAGATCTGGTTTTTGAGCACTTTCTTCTTTTGTAGCTAATTCAAACAAGTTAGCCATACTCAATGCACTAGACATATATTTTGAGTTGAAGTATACGAAACATAATAAAGCTCCAACCTTACAAGGATAACAGAACCAGTTTGATTCTCCCTTTTTGAAATATGTCATTGGCTGTGTATCTATTTCAGTAAACATACCTGTACGTTTACTTGATTTTGGATGCAAAATCATTGGAGTTCTTAACATAACTGTATCGATCATTGGAATATCTTGTAATGCAGCATATTCATCAGCCCATACTTTATCCAAAGTATGAACAGAGAAACATGCATTTGTTCCAGCTTGAACCTGACGATACACTAAGTTTGGTCTTCCCATTAATTTTTCTTCAAACAAACGATATGTACGAAGTAATAAATCATTTGAAGCTGAGTCAAATGCCACTAATGTATTAATACCAAAATCCGTTGAATTATCACTCTTCATATATCCAAAACGTTGTAAAGAACGCCAAGTACGATACATCTCTTCAATAACATCTAAAGTTGCATCTTTATCTGAAAGATAATATTCATTTTCTAATTCTTCACAAGTAAAGATAGACAATAAACGTAAGAAATGACAGAAATCATAAGAAGCTTCTTTTGAATTCAATTCACCATTCTTTGTCAAATACGCGTACATGTTCGCATTATCTGTTTCTTGATATTCAATGAAATATTGAACGAATTTTGCGAACGTATGAGATTTTAATAAAACCTCACGACTCTTTGGATATGCCAAATTATAGTTGATAATAACCTGGTTGTTAAAAATTTCAATTTTATTTTGCATAATTACACTCCTTTAACTATGACTAATATACAAGAAAATTGTATGAAAGTAAATGTAAAACTTAATTTTTTGTTTATAACTCAAGTACAAGCGTTTGCATGGCGAAAACTTTTTCGATTTCAGAATAAACATCCTCAATCGCAATTTCAGTCTTTTCACCCGTATAACGATCTGTCCACTCAAGCTTACCCTCTTTAATACCACGACCCACAGTAATACGATAAGGTACCCCAATCAATTCCATATCTTTAAATTTAACGCCTGGACGCTCATTACGATCATCCAAAATAACATCGAATTTGTGTTCTTTACAGAATTCATATAGATCATTGGCAATCTTAACTTGTTCTTCATCCTTTAAAGATACTGGAACAATCGCAAGTCTAAATGGTGCAATTTCAACTGGCCATTTAATACCAAAATCATCATGGTGCTGATCAGCAACGGCTGCCATACATCTTTCCAATCCAATACCATAGCTTCCCATCCAAACTGGCTGTAATTGGTTATTGGCATCTGTATAGTATAATTCATACTCTTAGAATATTTTGTACCCAATTTAAATAAGTTACCAACTTCAATACCATGTTGGAAAGTTAACTTCTTACCACACTTAGGACAAATATCCCCTTCTTTAACCTGACAAAGATCTGCCACTTCAACAGGTGTAAAATCTTTACAATTGACATTCTTAATGTGACGATCCGATTGGTTAGCACCTACAATGAAGTTTTTCATATGTTTGATTTGACGATCCATATATACAGGACAATCAATGCCGACTGGGCCCGCAAAACCAACACGAGCATGTGTAACTTGTTCTACTTGTTCAAAGCTTGCCATTTCCATTTCATTAGCACCCAATAATTTCAATGCCTTTGTTTCATTTAATTCACGATCACCAGGAATACAGAATGCGATTACCTTTCCATCTACGTTATATAGTAATGTTTTAACGAAATCACTTTCCTTCTTACCAAAGAAAGCAGCCACTTCTTCAATTGTTTTTGCGTTTGGCGTATCAACAACTTCCATAGTAAGTTCTTCTTCACTAGAATCTTGCATAGTATCTACTACTTCAGTGATTTCTAAATTACTCGAATAGTCACAACCAACACATCCAACAACAACATCTTCACCAATACTTGATAGAGCCTGATATTCTTCTGATAATAAACCACCCATAGCTCCTGTATCCGCTTTAACAATCTTATATTCCAATCCTAAACGATCCATGATACGGCAATATGCATCATACATTTTGTTGTAGGCTACATCCAATCCAGCTTCATCCACATCAAATGTGTACGCATCCTTCATGATGAATTCACGAACACGAATCAATCCATAACGAGGACGCGTTTCATCACGATATTTCGTTTGAATCTGATATAAGTTATATGGGAAATCCTTGTAAGATTTTCCATCCATACTACTCGCTACCGCAAACAATTCTTCATGTGTTGGACCCAAAACATAACGCTTATTATAACGATCACTCAATGAAAACATATTTGAACCAAAGGCTTCACGACGACCCGATTGTACATATACATCTTCTGGAATCAATGCTGGCATCAACAATTCTTGTGCATCTTTCGCATCCATTTCTTCACGAATAATATTTTCAACTTTAGAAAGAACCTTCTTTCCCATAGGCATGATCATATAGATTCCGTTTGAACATTTTTTGATCATTCCAGCACGCACCAACAAATTACTTGATACGCTATCTTCATCTTTCGCATTTTCTCTTAATGTATAAAAGAAACTCTGACTTAATTTCATCTTACTTACCTCTTCCACTATCTAATTTTACGAATCATCGCATCGACTTCAATAGGCCCAGACCACTTTGTATGTACGATCTGCATCGGCTTATTACAAACCTCTAATACATTTTCTTCACTATCATACACATCCCCAACATGTACAATCGTACTTAAAATGTGAGGACCAAATATTTCTAAATCCTGATTTGGCATGAAATGATTCTTTACTTGTAAAGTCGCCATCTGACTTTCTTTATCATAATCCTGTACAATGGCTACATATTCCTGCGTTACCGTTTCATCATGATCTTGATACAACTGTACCTTATATCCAGGAAGACCATTATAGAAGCCCGGTCCTGTCGGTCGGTTCTCTGCCTTGGCAATTTCCTTTTTTACACGCTCAATGATTTCAACATCCGCATGCCCATGCTCATAAATATAATCAATCAACATACGATAGCTAGAAACAACCGTAGCTAAATAATAAGCACTTTTCATACGCCCTTCAATTTTCAAAGACGCTACACCCATATGAATGAAATCCTCAATATAATCCACTGCCTGCAAATCCTTTGAAGACATGGAGAATAAATTCGTCGGATCACTTAATTCTGTTTGCCCATCCATTAAATGATATTTCCAACGACAACTCTGCGCACACCCACCGCGATTCGCATCACGAAGCGTCATATGATTACTCAATACACAACGTCCTGAAAAAGAAATGCACATGCCTCCATGAATAAAGACTTCAATAGGAAGAATATTCTCTTCACAAATCGAACGAATATCATTCATTTGACATTCTCTGGCAAGAACAACACGATCCATACCCTTTTCTTTCCAGAATCTTGCAGCACTTGAATTTGTAGAAGAATGCTGCGTTGATACATGCACTTCAAACTTACATCCAAGCTTTTTAGCCAACATCATAATCGATGGACTTGCCACAATAATCGCATGCACGCCAATCGAATCCAAAGTTTTTAAATACTCTTCAATACCATCCAAATCCGACTCATGCGGAAGCATATTTACAGTTACATGCACATGACTATTATGTGCATTCGCAAATTTGACTAATTCTGCGATTTCATCAATGGAAAAGTTACTTGCACGCGAACGCAAACTAAACTGCTTACCACCAATATATACGGCATCCGCCCCATATAAAATCGCAATCTTTGCTTTTTCTAAATTTCCAGCAGGAGCTAATAATTCAATCTTATTCATTTACTTGCTCCTCCTTTTTCTTAATTGTCTCTTCTAAATACCAACGGTTTGTTGACTCATCATCCGTAATTTTAATTCCTTGTAAAGCTAAATCATATAAACCCAAGATTTCAACAGTCCAATCATCATCAAAAAACAAAGAATCAATGCGGAAGCGATGCATTCCTACATCTGTAAAATCCCACATTTCCTGTAATGAGTTGATTGGCATTTCACTAAAGATATGTGTACCCGTTTCATCTTGCACAATTGGCATACGTTTGTCACGCGTTTGTTCAATCAAGTCATAATGACACGGTAATAAACATTTCGGTTTATTCACAGCCTCTAAATAGTTAGTGACCAAAGGTCTTCTTGAATACAGAATTGAGAAATACCCATGCACTAAGATTTCAATATCCGGATTGTGCTTTCCAATGCTTACCACTTCTTCAAGACTCAATTCATGTGCTAAAGATACAGACTGAATGCCTAAAGACATATAAAAATCCACATCTGCACTTGAAGCCACCAATGTTTCCGGTTGATAAATCAATTTGGATTCAATCCCCAATTGTTTCGCCTCAAAATATAGACCTTCATCCGCATAGTAAATACCATCCACATCCAATTCTTTAAAAATAGAAAAGTATTCACGAACACCCGATAGATCTTCATCCATACATAATCTTAAAAAGTTGATATATAATTTTAGGCCAAGCTTTTTACACTTCTTCGTCCAAAGCTGTAAATTCTCTTTTTTTACCGTAATACTTGAACGAATCGAATAATGTTCAACCCCAATGATAACGGCATCGGCCTTTGCTCTTTTTAATTTTTCTAATGAATCAATAGAATGAATTGTTGTTATAAACATAATTACTCCTTATCAAAACATACATAGTTATTTTACCACAAATGTGATTTTATGCCTACTTAACCTCCTATTTAAATCGGACTTAATTTCATATATACTTATGTTAGGAGATACTATATGAACAAACAAACACTTAATGAGAGATTTGAAGATTACAATGAACCCACAGAGCAAGAAGAAATATGGTCTGATGAAATCATTGGTGAGGAAGAATTGCAAGAAAAGACTTTTTCTGCGAAAAAGTCACACGTCTAAATGACGTGCCCGGTTCGTTTCCAGTCGTCCGGTAACATTTCAATATCCACTCCATCTTTCTGAATCATTCGGTATCCCGATCCATTCAGTCTTTATCGATGGAGTTTTTAT
>OJKO01000499.1_pt1 | contig 15722 bp, 10 predicted proteins | sample 1596541 | NCBI WGS metagenome assembly OJKO01 (sample SAMEA4350163, study PRJEB24818) | metagenome | biome: human; feature: gut; material: faeces | place: Denmark | collected 2013-09
TCTGTATAGTTCACAACGGCAACACCTTGATGATTTTCCTCTTCAAGACGTTCTGTTTCAAAGTGAAGGCCACGATATTCTAAAACCCCTTCAGAGTAATCAAAATACTCATCAATAGGACCTGTATAGATGATTGTATCTGCCAAGGCTTCATATTCATCACGATGTTTGAGGAAGTCTACACCCAAACGGACTTCAATACCCTCTAACATGCGTTCAATCATCTTGGTATAACCGCCCATAGGAATACCTTGGAAACGATCATTAAAGTAATTGTTATCGTAGGTATAACGAACTGGTAAGCGTTTAATAATAAAAGCTGGCAATTCTGTACATTTACGGCCCCATTGTTTTTCTGTATACCCTTTGATGAGCTTTTCGTAAATATCTGTACCTACAAGGCCAATAGCTTGCTCTTCTAAGTTCTTTGGTTCACTTGTAATAGCAGATCGTTGCTTGGTAATGATGTCCTGTGCCTCTTTAGGAGTTCGAATATTCCACATTTTGGAGAAGGTATTCATATTAAAAGGCAAATTGTACATTTCACCTTTATAGTTCGCTACAGGACTATTTATATAGTGATTGAACTCAGCAAATTGATTCACATAATCCCACACATGCTTTAAGGATGTATGGAAAATGTGAGCACCATACACGTGAATGTTAATATCATCTTTGTTTTCACAATACAAATTACCTGCTATATGATTACGGCGATCGATAACAAGTACAGATTTACCACGCTTGTGCGCCTCATGGGCAAATACAGCACCGAATGGGCCTGCCCCAACTACTAAATAATCGTATTTCATTAATAGGCCCCTTTCGATTTAACGACAGCCAACACAGTTTTCAAAAGATATACAATATCGATCCATACGGACCAGTTATGAACATACCAAGAGTCCATTAATACACGCTCTTCATAGGTAGTATCGCTACGACCGCTAACTTGCCATACACCGGTAATTCCTGGTGGTACAAGGTAAAAGTCGTTGATATAGTCGCCGTATTTTACGATTTCATCACGCACGATCGGACGAGGACCTACAAGGCTCATATCCCCAACGAGAACATTCCACAATTGTGGTAATTCATCAAGGCTTGTTTTGCGAAGGAATTTACCGATTCTTGTAACACGAGGATCATCTTTTAATTTGAAATCTCGTTCCCATTCCTCACGGGCTGCAGGGTTTTCTTTCAAATATACCTCTAATGCCTCTTGTGCATTCGGCACCATGGAGCGGAATTTATAGCATGGGAACTCTTTACCACCTTGACCAACGCGCTTATGACCAAATACGATAGGCCCTGGAGAATCTAGATAAATCAGTACGGCTACAATGGCTAAAATTGGCAAAATCAATATGCCCCCACATACGGTAGCTACAATATCAAATATGCGCTTCATAATGCGGTTAGACTTGCGAGCCAAGTTATTTTGTACGCGCAATACAACGGCTTGCTCTTCCATCATGCCCCGAGCCGTAATATTACTTGTGGGCAAACCAAATAATTCAGGCACAAAGGCTACGCGTTTTACCAATAATTGTAATCGATTGATCAAAGATACTAACTTTTTAGGTTCTAACCCTGGTGCACAAATAAGAACTGTTTGTACACCTGTATCTTTGATAACATGTTCAACATCGGAAAAAGCACCTAAACATGGATATTCTTTAGCAATAGCAGAGGATTTAGGATTATCATCTACATAACCAATAATCTTGTACGTAGCAATCGGCATGCGATCTAAGGATTTCTTTACGAGCTCTGCTGTTTTACCTGCACCAACTAATAAAACTGGTATCGTTAAATATCCCGCCTTAGAAAGAATCTTGCCTACAATAAAACGGGAGCTAAAGATAAAGATCAACATGAATAAGTAAGCAAAGACAACAAATAATCGGGATACATCGTTGATTACGTGCCCTGTATACATGAGCACAATAGATACAACTACGCCAATAGTGATGCTGCGGAATAGGTTTTTCATAGTATCCCAATACGGAGATACAACAGAATAGGTATTATTGAGTAGCAATATAGCTAAAAATACAAAAGGTATAATGCCATATACATAGATTTCATCAACCTTAAAATGTGGACTCACCGGTAAAAATGGCAAATTTAACCGCAAATGATAAGCTGCTAATGTGCCTAGCACAATAGAAATATAATCAGCTATAAGCACTATAAATTTGCTAACAAGCAACTTGTTGTGATTATTATATCCATAACTATTCATACTAATACCCCAAACTATAAAAAAAGGTTGTTTTCTCAATACAATTTTCAAGAAAACAACCTCTAAAACATACGAATACAATGTACCAATATTTACTTATATTGTATCATATTCAAAAGTTTAAAACTATGAAAAACCATAGATTTCAGCTATCTTTTATGTAGTTTTTTGGAGATTCTCAGTCTATTTAAATCAGACATAAAAATCAATTAAATAATACGTAAATAGTTTCTAAATAATCTTGTGATTCTCATTTATTTTTAATTGAATCATGATGCCCATAACAATCCAAAATATGCGAATGCCCGATGAATTTCCCCATGTATAATCTATAGATCCAAACAAGAACAAATAGCTAATAAAGCCAAACATTATTGATAAATCATAAGGATTTCTTGATTTAACATAATGTATCAAAGATTTACAGAATATAAAGAATGAAAATCCTAAGAATCCAATGAGCCCTAATATGCCAGATTCAGAAGCTATTTGCAATAGATTATTATGAGAATGGCCTAGATCTTGAGTTTCTTGTTTTAATTTATAGTGTTCTCGATATGTTTTTTGCCATAATCCAGGACCAACACCTGTTACAGGATGATCCATAATCATTTGCTTATCTGCTTCCCATACATAGATACGGCCCAAATTTGAACCATCTGTGCTTATATTAAAAGTACTTTCAAAACGAGCTACATAGGCTTGATTACTACTAAATGCATATCCTATACCTACAACGGCTACAAGTAGTACCAATATATAGCGAATATTAACAAAGCAATAGCGTAATGTTATGAGTACACCGTTAATACCATTAAATAACCAAGAACCACGGCTTTGATTACCCCACATCCCCAATAACATACCAAATAAAGAGAATACAGCTGATTTTCTCAGATATGAAGGAAATGCTTTATCATAAGCGGCAATTAAAGCCAATGGAAAGGCTAATGTTAACAACATGGCTAGCCCCATCATAGAGCCATGAATGACACCACCTGCACGACCTCCTGGACCTAAATTATAGCCCAATAGATACTGTGCGAAGGCAGATAAAGCATCGATACCCATATATACAAAGAATACTGATAATATGGCGTATAATTTGGGAGAACTTTTAATAAATAACAGAATTGGTACGATGACTAATACCTTCCAAACCCAAATATTAAAGAAATATTTTGTGGTCACCGCTATATCATTGCTGATTAATGCGGACGGCAATACGCATAGTAACATGCCTACATAGACCCATCCATATTGGCGTATGGACTGTGGTACAGAGATTTCATGTCGTCTATACCAACAAGTTACTAAGGTCATCAATATAATAAGGCTATATATTAAATTACCTAGTGCCATAGATGACCGCGTCGTACATATCATCAGTGAAATGAGTACGGTCAGCACCATTTCAGAATTCTTAATTATCCAAGATTGCATACTAACCCCTTTTCACCTACATAGTTACAATCTAATTTTCATCATATTAACATCTATTTTATAGATACCTATTTTACACGTAACAATGAGATCCCTATTTTACACGTAACAATGGTTTCAGATGATCTTGAATCTCTTGCTCATATTGATCGAGTAATTCATAGCGTTTTCTGTATTGGCTACGTTTTTGTGATTTAATTTCTTCAATAGGTTTACGATATTCCTCTAATGGAATGTTGAAGAAACGCTCATCACTACATACAACACCACCAGATTCCTCCCACAATGGATCTAGCTCAGCTACCTTAGCACGATGACCACGAACTAAATGGGTATTTGCATAGAATCCTTCATCAGATACGGCATAAATCGATTCGACCTTACAAAGGACCGCAATATGGCGTAATAGGAACATAATAAAGTTTTTTGGTCGATACCCAAACATCTTTTTAGTAACTGTTTTAGCATTATCAAGGCCATCTTTATATCCTTGAATCGTGCCAATCCACATAGCAGGCTCCCCATTAAAACCTTTACCAAGGCGGAAGTTAGCATGGTATACGCCTTGTTTACCCAAGGTTAACAACAAGGTTAAAAAACCTTCTTTTCGTTGACCCGGTCCATAATATAAACGGGCCACCATATCAAGGTCTTCTGATTCCCATACGATAAAACCACGATTCATACGACTTACATCGTCATAAATATTATCTGGATCTACAGAGTACATTTCGCGAATGGCTTCATCTGTAAATACATCTTTCAAATAATCAAAATGATTAATAATAGCCTCTAATCGTTCCTGTGGTGTTGAGCTTTTAAACAAGAAATATCTCGTCATTAATTCAAATAGACCAACTTGACGGTCTAATAATGTTGGATCTGGCGTATAGCTTGCAAAATAGTTCTCTAGTGCCTCTATTTCTCGTTTATTGCGGATAGAGCGCATTGTATGAAGGAAAGTGCGTCGCGTTTCCCTCCAACTACGTTTGCCGTAAATCTTACGACCTCGCTGCCATTGTGTTTCTAAATATCCCATCTCAAACTCCTATCCACTAAAAACTATCAAACCTTATCATTACTTATTAGTGGAGTGTAAATTATCTATAATCGTAACTAATTCATCTGCCACACGATCAACAATGAATCGCTGTTCCACAACTTGTCGTGCCTTTGTGATGATATTTGGCAAGTCTACAGCATCACTCATCACATGTTCCATAGCTTGTTGTAAGCTGCGTTCGTTCAGAGGATCTACAATAAATCCAGATTCACCATCGTCTATGATTTCTCGCTGAGCCCCAGAGCCACTTGTAATGACTGGTACACCGCAATACATAGCCTCACAAATAACGAGACCAAAGGCTTCACGCGTTATCGTTGGCAATAGTAAGCAATCTATGGATCTATATAAACCTTCAATATCTCGTGTAAAGCCTATAAATTCAACATAAGAATGCATTTGATGTGCATGTATATAATCTTTTAATTTCTTAATTTGATCCTCTGTACCAGCCCCCGATATAATCAATCGAACATCGGGATTGTTTTGATGAATCTGTTCCAGAGCACTTAAAATCAAATACAAACCTTTTCGTTCTGTTATACGCGCACTATATCCAAAGGTTCTAACCTTATATTTCATGGGAACAGCATCTGAAAAGGACTGGAATCGGTTCGGATCAATACCATTATATACAACATGGTATTTACTAGTATCCTTAATAGCAGGCGTCATAAGATCGTCATAAACAAGTTTAGACACACAAACGAAGGCATCTACTTGTGCATTGATCCATCTATGATATATATCTGTTTTACCAGGTACAAGATTATGCTTTATAAACACCAATTTAGCACCTGTTAACTGCTTAAGAGCAATACAGAATAAGATATATTTACCAGAGTGGCATACAATCGTATTAATCCCCTGTTCTTTCATCTGTTTAGCCACGGCATTAACAGATAGAAAACCCTTCAAGGTATAGAGATTAGCAGTCATCACATGGCCCACTTGGGCATACCGAGATTGCATATCTTCATTCGATTGGTCCACTAAGATATACGCAGTCCTATGTCGTTGTTGTAATTGCTTACAAATATCATATACATATTGTTCACCGCCACCCCAAATTTTGGCGCCTACAACATTGATTATAGACATAGGTTCCTCCTATCATACACATATAGTAGCATCTATTGATGTATACGAAATAGTGATTACATATACATCAATAGACTATTATCATTTAATTATACTACGACTTATTCATGCTGTCCTCATGATTAATGAGCCACATGGTCAACATTGTCCAATCTCGCGCATCGTCCCCATGATTATTAATAGGGCGAATTGGCTCAACCGGTTTATAGGACGGTATGTTACTTTCACCATAATCCATACGAACATCGCCCATCATATGAGGCGTAATCCATTGATATGGTGTAACTAATGTATCTGGCTGTTCATCAAACAAGGACGGTACGATGGAATAATATTCGAAACCCTTTGGTGCAATGGCTTCAATAATGGTAGGCATGAGGCTCATATGCGTGCCAATTGGCGCCGTAATCATATCCTTGGTGAAAGCAGGGTGTTGTAACAGACCTACCGTACAGAATGTATCGCGCAAGGTATAGTCTCGTTGAATTAAGGATGTATTATTCAAAGAGCCAAATAGATTAGAGTGGTCACCAGTGACAACGAATAAACTATCAGGAAATGCCTCTTTCATAGCATTAACAAAGTTAAAAATCGCCTTATCACTATAGCGATAGGTAGCCAATTCCTTGTTGCGTTTCTTGTTGGATTTTAAATCATCTCCAAGGTTTGGCATTACCTGTTCAGGATCATAATCTAATAAGGAATCCTCCATTTTATAAGGACCATGATTGGATGTAGTATAAATAAAATGGAATGTAGGATGTTCTAAAGATTTGATTTTCTCTTCAATATGTTCTAAAAATACATGGTCATAAACGCCTACCCAAGTCTTAGGTGCATCAGGACCACAAAAAATGGAAGCACTTTCTACGCGGTCAAATCCTTGAGCCTTACCAAAGTGATTAAAGTTACCATACGATGCATTGCCACCATACCAATAAATCGTATCATAACCTAAACGCTTCATTTGAGATGCCAAAGAAGTCGGCAATGGTTCATGCCAGAAGGCTTCCCGTTCATTGATTTCCATACCCGCATCATAGACACCAGATAACAGACTCACAATGGATGGACGAGATACATTACCGGCAGGCAAGAAATTAGGTACTTGTGCCGTATGTGGATTATCTTTAAAATCCCATAAACCAGGACATATATTAAGTTCCTTATAAGGTTTATCGAGAGACCATTGTGGGATACTTTCACCAACAATAAAGAATATATGTTGTGGTTTATCAATACGAGGACCTGATGCAACGCGCTTGAATGCATGAAGCGGTGTATTCAAATCCTGCCAAGAATCTTTATATTCCTTAGGAACAATACGGTGAATCGCGTCATCAATGTCCTCAGCAGATGCGGTATATTCATCACGAAGGGGATGTTTTAGCACCGTTTCTAAGGCACATAGATCTGGCACTGTAGCACGAGCAAAGAATATATCCTCTTTTACCACTGTAGGAATCGTATCCCATTCTGGTTTATCATCATGAGATAAGGTTCCACCATAGCGAAACCAATAAAACCCCAAAACGGAGGCAGCCACAAGACCTATATTCCAAGCTACAGTAGGCCAAGTTCCTTCAATAGTTGGATAAGGTATAGATGGCAAGGATAAGAAGAAATCTCCCATGTACCAGGATATAAAAGTAATAGGAATCAATCCTAAAATGACGAGAATTCCTCGATCTTGATTAAAGAATACATCAATCAAATTACGTTTCTCTGCATGATTTCCATAATGAACCATATAGTTATACGTATCATGGAAATGCTTATAAAAAATCATTTTTCCTGCAAAAGCTGCGTAAAGTATGCAGGAATAAATGGTTAATCCCACTAACCGTACAGTATCTTCTATTTGGTGATACCCATCAAATAATAATGCAGGGAGCGTCACCAATACTAAGGGTATTAAGAATACATAAGCATCAAAATCCATGCCCCACCAAAAGCCGTAACGCAATGAACCTAATACAGATTTCCAGCGTCCCTTCCATGTGGGATAAGGATTATACACAATCATGAATATGATTCGAAAGATGGCGCTCAATATAGGAGCCCAAAGTATTAGTTTTATATTTTGTTGTAGGGATAGAAAAAATTGTTCACTCATTCATACTTCCATATCTACTTCAAGCACAATAATTCCCCATAGTAATCTACTATACTAAATTACTGATTATAATTGCCCATTAGATTTGTTTAAATAATATAATTTTACATATTTCGTCATGGTGTACATCATATGGTAGATAGATAATAGAAAACCTATTTTTCCATCTAATATGCCACCTTGCAAAATATATATCTTAAAAAATGCCCATGTTGGACGCAATATAATATCCCCTAAAAAACTACAAGATTTCCCTTGATTCTTGTACTTGTTGGCCGCTGCTGTAGTGTATTTATTGAACTTTTCAAAGAACTGATGCCAGTTATCATAAGTGTAATGATACAATTTGCCTTCTAATGTAGCTTGTGGATAAGGACTAATAAAAGTCTCATGGACTGCTCCCTCCACGGTAGCCCCTTCACGAGGCATTAATCTCAAAACCTTATCAGGTCTTACTACGCCATGCGTAGCTGGATTGTGATGGAATAAATTATATCTTCGTAGCCAATAGGCCTTTGGCTCTCCTTTAATAGATTCTTGGATTGATTTTGCTAATTGAGGAGATACACGCTCATCCGAATCTATAAATAGAATCCATTCAGAATTTGCTTGAGATATACCAAATCTCCGTTGTTGTGACCAATCTCCATTCAGAGGATGTGGTATAACTTTAGCCCCCAAGTTAGTAGCAAGAGGTACCGTTTGATCTGTACTTCCATCATCAATAACTAATATTTCATCAGCAAATTGAATACTTTTAATACAATCTACAATATGTTTTTCTTCGTTGCGAGCTAAGATAATAGCCGTCACAGTGCTCATAGATCATCCTTTAACTTACAAATCCCTTTAATTTACTATGTAGATAATATGGTAGATATACATATGATATCTACCATATGTATCGTATACAAAAATTATTTAATACTATCCCCATGCTTAATACGCCATGCCGCGAGTTCGCGCATGTTCTTAATCACATCACCATAGGCTTGAGGCATATTTGTGCCTTGTTCCATAAGTTTTCCACTGTTATCTAAATATAGTCTATGGTTAAAGACAAATTCCTCTTGTGTAAACAAGCTTGGTACCATGGCTTCATAAGTTTGACCAGGACGACCTACAAGTTCTGCCAAGGTTGGAATGATTTGAATGCTCATGCCAAACGCATTAGGAGCGAGCCAGTCTTTATGAATGCCGCGACCGTAGAAGATAATGGGAATCGTAGACGCCACATTAGGACTTACTTCGCGGGCAAATGTAAATCGTTCGCTATGGTCCCCAGTGATAACGAAAAGCGCTGATGAATCTGCTTTTTCTTCTTTAGCAATAAACTCGCCCATCACGTGGTCTGCATACCAAATATGACCCATTTCGTTCAATTGCTTGTCAGTTTCTGCGATTGTATCAGGCAAATGACCTTTTACCTTATTCACATCATACCCTTCTTTAGCGACGTTAACGCTATATGGAGGATGATTAGAGGTGGTCATGATGACATTGAGGATTTTTTCCCCTCTATGTTGATCCATGTAAGCGGAAATGGCTTTAAACATATCCTTATCGGCTACGCCCCACGCATTGCTTTCATCGCTTGGCATTTCAGACGCATCATGGAATTCATCAAAACCTTGAGATAGAGCAAAGTTCTTAACATTTTGCCATGTACTAAAGCCGCCGTACCAGAATACAGTTTTATAGCCTAGCTTTTTCATAACAGGACCAATACCTAAACCATACGGTTGTTTGAAGCTTTCACCTTCATAGTTAGGATATAGGCCTGTATCTGGCATACCAGTGAGTAAACCATTGATAGCAGGCATGGTGCCTGTACCTTGGGCAAGAGCGAGCTGCGTGCTCATCGCTTGAGGGCTGGCAGCGTATTTACGACCTTGTTCAACAAGGTACGCACCAGGTTCGTTGTATTCACTGAGGAATGGCCACAAACCATAGGATTCACCGAGAACGATATTGATGGACTGTGGTTGCTCCGCTAAACGCTCTGTCGTAATAGTTCTTGTGAAAGAACCATCAAAATCCTTACCATTAAATGTTCCACCAATGGCACTGATTTTCTCACTCAATTCTTGAGGGGTTAAGTTGATAACCTCTAACTCATCCGCGCGTTTTGCAATACTTTTAACACGATAAAGAGCCTGCACATCGTCGAGGATAGTCTCGTTTAACAAATTAGAACTGAGGCGTGCCGCACTTTCCCAGTTGATAGAATTTGTATAGTTAAAAGCACCACCAAATCTAAAGAACAGACCTAATACACCGATAGCTACAGTCAATCCAATACCTGTGATCCATTGCGTTTTCTTAGTCTTAGGATACCAAGTAGAACAAACTAATTGAGTATCAGCGTAATCACTATATTTCTTTGTACCCCACGCCAAGAATTTAACGAGGAAATAACAAAGGGCTGCACTCAACACAACGGCTCCAACGATATACATCAACGCATTATATTCATTGATGGCTGTATTGATAATGGCGCTGATATCATCGTTTTTACCATTGATGAGCATTGCATTATAAGAGGAATTAAATATTTTGTAGAACGGAATGCGGCCTAAGAATAGGAAGGTCAACAGTACAGTCGCTATGGAATACACAACCTGTTTAATGCATAAGGACGGCCATTTAGGTACAAAGGTATGTACCAATGTGCCCCCTAAAAAGCCTAGTAAACATAAAGAACCGACTGTCTTGAGACTCAATCTAAAGCCTAGCCATAAGGACGTAAGGATATTCTCCATCGTCACAGATGCTAGCTGTGATTGAAATACTGCAAGAAACACGATTCTAAATGCAGTCAACAAAGCAGAGAAAAAGATAAACACCTTAATCTCTGTTCGTATGCCTTCAAATAATCGTTGCCATCGGTTCATCATTAACCCCTAACTGTTTTTCATATAACGTAACTACTCTATACTACCTAACTGTAATTATGTTGGATATTTCTTACATTTAGGTCCCTTACATCGCTTGCATTTACCGCATCCGCGGTCGATAGTTCCAGCACTTGCCGATTTCTTCGCACTAGTACTCTCCTTGGCCCTCTGTTCAGAGGCCTTATTATTCCGTACAGAAACTATCGTTTTTGCTTTTTTTCGGATCCATCCTTTTCAGACTTTTTATCCTTTTTCTTATCTTTCTTCTTATCTTTTTTCTTGAAAGTATCGCCTAAAAATACTGTTTTTAACTTGTCATTTAAGACTTTAAGCTTCTTTTCAGCCTTATCTTTCTTTTTCTTTAACTTATCTTCGGATTTGGAATGTTTGTCTTCCTTAGACTTTTTATGTTTTTTGTCCTTTTTATCCTCTTTAGACTTCTTGTTATCCTTAGCTTTTTTGCCTTCTTTAGATTTCTTATCTTCTTTGGATTTTTTAGACTTTTCGTCAGTCCCATTGATACGCGCCCATTCATCATCTACGCGTTTCAATTGCTTTTTAAGAAGCTTTTCCATCTTCTTATTGGCTTTATCTGAATCCAAACCAGCTTTGCCAAATAACAAAGCATTTACCGCTGTATACGGATCAATAGAGGACATATTTTCTTCATCCATGTGATGGACTTCTAAGCTTTCCACGCCATCTAGTGGATTTACATCCATATGCTCTACAATGTCTTCATCAAGGTCCGATATCTCATGTTGGGAGCTTTCACCAGATCCTGTAAAAAGACCGCCCATAGAATGCAATTCGTTCAATTTAATATGGTTCATGCCCACTGTAGAATCATGCTGCACAGGAATATCCGATAATTGGACCTGTTCCATAGCGTATACATCATTATTATGACTAGCACCCTTGCCAAGATAAGATCCATCAGAAATGATGATATTCTCTTTATCGTCGCCTAACACATTGCCGAACAAATCCTCCTCAAGAGAATCATAGGTATGCAACATAGACATCCGTTTTTGAACCTCTTCAATTTGATTCCACAAATCAACGAGAGAGGATGTATAGTATATGCGTTCCTTAACCTCTAAATAAGCTTGGTAAACAATAGCCAATTCAGTTTCATTGAGTCCCTCTTCGGCACCAATTTCTTCAATCATTTGTTGAATTTGTTGATCTCGATCATAACGTTTAATTAAGGCCTTGCGAATACGTTCAATCAATGCTGTATCGATAATTTCCACGGGTACCTCCAGTCTTCAATACACTCAGCCCTATCCACTCCATTAGCGCATACGAATCAATGTATAGAACCATAAAAAATAATTTGATTTTATAATCTCTAATATATTATTATATCAGAATTTATCTGCTTTTTCCTTAATAATCAATGCACTAAAATAAATTAACTGAATACACTAAAATTCGTTCCTTTTCATCGCTTTCTTCAAATAGATCGCTGCAGTCAATAGGTTCTTCCCGTTCGAGTCGCACATGGTTATTTAAGAAGTTTTCTACCTCTTCGTTAACATAGTAGAAAAATAATTTGATTTCACGCGGATGATGATACAGGGAGTCAAAGATATTTCCTAAAACGCGCTTAATCGTATGGAGCGCAAAGGGATTAAAGAAAAAGCATCGATCTGCTTGAGCTGGTAATTCATAGAGCGCCGCATCACCGTGCACAAAACTCACCCGATTGCGCGCTGCTGGGATTTCACTATTGATAAGAGCCTTTTCATACAATCGTTCATCATATTCGATGCCGATGGAATGACAGCCCGTTTGGTAGGCCATAAAAATGCTAACACGGCCCTTGCCACTGCCATAGTCGATAAGGGTATGTTTCTTGCGAATATGACCGCTGTTCGCCAAGCGCTCTAGGACGCAATAATCAGTCGGCTCGTACGGATGATGCTCTGTATCAGACCGACTATCATCGCGGCCTGCTGTTTTTATTTGTAAAACCTGTTCCCATTCCTGTTCACTTGTCATATATCTAATCCCATCATGAGTTCCCAATTGTATGCCCTATTTTTAATACTAAAATTAATATATATACTATACCCTTATTAGAGCAATATTTACAAATTAAAGGTAATCATGTATCATAATATATGACAAAGGAAGTCAATGTGAGACACGTTTTCACCCCCTTTCTGTTACCAGTCTGGGGCAGTAACACCTATAGTATACAATAAAAGCACCCTTTTGGGTGCTTTTATTGTGTCAAACATTTATTGATGCTAATATGGTATACTAAAGAGTAATATTTCAATATTCTCATGTGCAGAATGATATGTCATTAAAAAGGAGTGTCTACTTACATGGACAGTGATCTGACCTTAGATTTTATAATTATCGTCGTATTAATCATAGCAAACGGCTTATTTTCTATGACGGAATTGGCCATCGTCAATGCTAAAAAACGTAAACTAGAAGAAATGGCAGAGGCAGGCAACGAGCGTGCAAAAAAAGCCTTTGAATTAGCAGAGAATCCAAATAATATGTTTTCTACTATTCAAATTGGTATTACTCTCGTTGGTATTTTAACTGGTTTGTATTCTGGTGCGACCTTCTCTGGTCCATTAGAAGAGTTTTTAGTAGCTAATATTCCAAGTATTGAGCCCTATGCAGCATCCATTAGCTCCTTACTCATCGTTGCTATTATCACCTATTTATCCCTCGTTATTGGCGAGCTCGTGCCGAAACGATTGGCCTTAAATAGTCCTGAAAGCATTGCTGTTGTTGTATCTAAACCGATTTACTGGTTATCTGTAGCATTAAAACCTATTGTTAGCTTCCTCGGCGTTTCCACAGAATTTCTCTTAAAATTACTAGGCGTGACTGTGAAAGAAGAGGCTCCTGTTACAGAGTCCGAAATCAACAAGATGCTCACCGAAGGCGTTGCTATGGGTGCTTATGAAGAAGAGGAACCTATCCTCGTAGAAAATATCTTCCACCTAGCAGATATGAATGCTGGCGACATCATGACACCTCGTACACAGCTCAAATGGATTGACCTTAATGGCACAGAGGATGAAATTATGGAAGTCCTCAAAAATGCTAACCATTACCGCATTCCTGTAGGTACCGATTCCTTGGACGAACTAAAGGGTCTCGTAACTGTATCTGACGTATTGGTACAGATCATGCAACGTCCTAGCGAACGCTCTATTCATGATATTATTGAATCTTGTTTGAAAGAACCATTACTCATTCCAGAATCCATTACGCTCATGAAATTATTGAATGTACTCCGTACAGAAGGCGTTCATGAAACGATCGTTCTCGACGAGTACGGCGGTTTCAGCGGTCTTGTAACATTACATGATATCATGGAAGAAATCGTAGGTCTCATGCCTTCCGGTGAAGAAGAAATCATGGAAGAAGAAAATAAAATTGTCGAACGTGAAGACGGCTCCTGGCTTGTAGATGGACTTCTCGACGTAGACGAATTTAAAGAATTCTTCCACATCGATGAAGAATTACCAGGCGAAGAAAAAGACTTGTACAAAACAATGGGCGGTCTATTAAACGTTCTCTTTGGCCGCATTCCAAAAGAATTAGACAAAGCAAAATGGAATGGCTATACCTTTGAAGTGATAGATATGGATAACACCCGTATCGACAAGATTCTTGTAACCTATGAAGAACCTATCGTAGTACAAGAAATAGAAGAAAAAGATTAATACCTACTAGCTTATAGATTTATGAGCATTGTAGATATATAAAGAGTGAGTTCTCCTATGGAGGACTCACTTTTTTGTATACCCCCTAGCCGTTTACATATAAATATAGTATTATTAAATTGTATAAAATATATAATAAAATCTAATAGATTTAATAGAACTATTATCTACTATATATCTAATAGCTAAATTAGATATATTCTCATAAAATATATAGTCCTATGAATGCTACCTATATGTAGTTGTGTATCATAGGACTTATGTGTGGTATAAAGGAGAGATTCTATGAATCAAAAAGTCATAGCAACCATAGGAGCCCTTTTAATAGGAACTGCTATAATCAGTGGTTGCGGATCTGAAAAGCAATCTGAGGATACTAGCCTCAAGGTGCGCACCATCACTATCGGTGAAGAATCTGGTACTACTAGTGCTGGCTATGCAGGCACTATCCATAATAAAACAGAAACAAACTTAGCCTTTCAAATTGGGGGTCGCGTCATCAACAAATTTGTCAATGTCGGTGATACTGTACAAGCAGGCCAAGTAATTGCTCAGATCAATGGTTCAGATACATCAGCTCAAGTACAAAATGCTGAAGGTGCTGTAAAAGCAGCTCAATCGGCCTATGAATTAGCAGAAACTAACGCAAAACGATATCGCGAGCTCTACGCGCAACAAGCGATTAGTAAGTTGCAATTAGACCAAGCAGAAAACCAATTGAATGCCACATCTGCGCAATTACAACAAGCACAGGCTAGCCTCAATTTGAGTAGTAATCAAAATAGCTATACTAATTTGACTGCTCCTGATACAGGTATTATTACTGCTTTCAATATTGAAGCAGGCCAAGTCGTAGCTGCCGGTCAAAGCGTTGGTACCTTAGCGGCTGGTCACGACCCAGAAGCAGTCATTGCCCTTCCCGAACAAGAAATGACAAAGGTTCATGTGGGCAGTCCTGCCAATATTACATTCTGGGCTCTACCAGATGTAACTGTGCAAGGTGTGGTGCGAGAAATTTCACCGGTTCCTGACCCTGTAGCAAGAACGTATACCGTAAAAATTACCTTACAAAACCCTCCTAAAGAGGTACAACTAGGTATGACGGTCAATGCTAATCTATCTACCACAGATAGTACAAATATTTCTATTC
>OJKO01000503.1_pt1 | contig 15594 bp, 6 predicted proteins | sample 1596541 | NCBI WGS metagenome assembly OJKO01 (sample SAMEA4350163, study PRJEB24818) | metagenome | biome: human; feature: gut; material: faeces | place: Denmark | collected 2013-09
GAACCCCGCCAACCCCGCCATCCACAAGGCCACGACCGGCCCCGAGATCTGGGATGACACCGCCGGCGACGAAGATGTCGACCTTGCCGTCGGTGTCCTCCCAGATCTCGGGGCCGGTCGTGGCCTTGTGGATGGCGGGGTTGGCGGGGTTCACAAACTGACCGGCGATAATGCTGTTAGGGGTCTCCTTCTGCAGCTCCTCGGCCTTGGCGATGGCGCCCTTCATGCCCTTGGAACCGTCGGTGAGCACGAGCTGTGCGCCATATGCCTGCATAAGCTTGCGGCGCTCGACGGACATGGTCTCGGGCATGGTGATGATCACCTTATAGCCGCGAGCCGCCGCCACCGAGGCGATGCCGACGCCGGTATTGCCACTCGTGGGCTCGATGATGGTGTAGTCGCCGCCGCGCACGAGCTTGCCGGCCTTCTCTGCCTCGTCGATCATGTTCTTGGCGACGCGGTCTTTGACGGAGCCGGCGGGGTTGAAGTATTCCAGCTTGACGAGCACGCGGGCCTTGAGGTCCTCATCGGCCTCAAAGTGAGTGAGCTCCAGAAGCGGAGTGTGGCCAATAAGCTGATCGATGGACGTGTAAACATTGCTCATGGTGAACCTCCAAAGTGTTCAAATGACTGGATACCGTGTGGTTTTACGATGTGTGTAGCAGCGAAACCCACAAACCTTATGGGTTGTTCGTTTTGCTGTTGGCAAGCATACTAGACAGTAAAGCCTAGTAACGCAATAGGAAATAGAAGATTATTACGAGTCGATTAACCATCTTGACCGGAACGGGACTTTTCAAAACAAATTTTTCGGCTAGAATTTCTACGGACTAAATGACCGAAAGGCAGCACTATACATGTTGGTTTCTACTAAGGGCAGATATGCCCTGCGCGTTATGGTCGATCTGGCCGAGCACCAGGCAGCCGGTCGCATCCCGCTCAAAGAGATCGCGGCGCGACAGGGGATTTCCGAGAAATATCTCGAGAACATTTTGGCTACGCTCGTGCGCGCCAACATGCTCTCGGGCATGCGCGGCAAGGGCGGCGGCTATGTGCTCACGCGCCCGCCCGAGCAGTACACGGTGGGCGAGATCCTGCGCCTGACCGAGGGCAGTCTGGCGCCGGTCGCCTGCCTGGATGGCGACTGCAAGGGCTGCTCGCGATCTGATAAGTGCCCCACGCTCGACGTGTGGAAGAACCTGGACAAGCTCATCAACGACTACCTCGACGGTGTGACGCTCGATCAACTTGTCGCTCCCAACCATGGCTACGACTACGTCATCTAACCCACACCTGCATTTGGGGACGGGGTGGAAATGGTAGATTTTCTCGCCCTTTGAGACTTGGCAAATAAGAAGGCCGCCCATTTTTGCGATGGGCGGCCTTCGTTTTGGGCTGTTGAGACGGACACGGCCGGAATGGCCGTTTTAGTCCTCGGCGATGCTGTCGAGGATGCTGCGCGTGATGGACACCAGGATGCTGCCCATAAAGGCCGATCCAAAGCTGGCGATGGAGATGCCGACGCCCAACAGGTTGACCGACAGGTAGCTGGCGAGCTCCAGCATAAAGCTGTTGAGCACGAGCTGGAAAATGCCGAGCGTAATGATCGTGAGCGGCAGCGAGATGACCGTGAGGAACGGTTTGACGAACGAATCGACGATGTTGAGGAACAGTCCCACAAAGGCAAAGCAGACCCAGGCCTCGGCAAAGCCGAAGGGCTGGATACCGGGGACGAGGAACGTGGCGATCGCGATGGCGATCGAGGTGAAGAGCCAGTTAAGCATAAAGCGCATGGCGTGAATCCTTTCTTGCGCCGGGATTGCTGGCGTCGCGTGAAGCGGCTTACGGCGGCGACCTGGATGGTTGCGCGGGCGCGCCGCGGTGTTTGGGCGCCCATTGTCTCAAATATTCGTGGAGCTTACGTGCGCATATGGTTTCTAAACGGCGTTCGTCCTGAAAAACGCGCCGCTGGCAGAGAGTCTTGTCGCTTTAGTTTGGTGGTGTGCTACACTGCTACGGGCAAAAGCCACAGGCGTTGCCCTATTGCATAGAACGGGCGAACGATGCCCGATGTCAGTATCAACTTCGATGCCTTTTGGCGGGTTTGGCGGTGATCGATGAATATCGAGAACATGTTTGACAAGCCTGATGTCAAGCAGCTGGTCCACGCATTTAGCCTTTTGGACGACGAGAAGGATATCCAAGCGTTTTTGACCGATATCTGCACGCCGCGCGAGATTTGCGACCTTTCTCAGCGCTTGCAGGTTGCGCGCTATTTGGACGAGGGCGAGCCTTATGTTGAGGTTCAGGCCCGTACCGGCGCTTCGTCCACCACGGTGAGCCGCGTTTCAAAGGCGCTGAACGGCGAGTACGGTGGCTACCGCAAGATCCTCATTAAGTTGGAGGATGGCGAGTAGGCCAGCGACAACATTGAATTACGAAGAACCGTCCCTTCGGGGGCGGTTTTTTGATCCCTTGGGGACGGAGGAAAACGGATCACCGGGTTAGACTAACCCCCTCTGTGATCCGTTTTCCTCCGTCCCCAAGGGATCAAATCTGTTGGCGTGGGGCAAATCTGTCCGCGTGGGCGGGTAGGATGGATGCATTGATTATTGCGAACGGTTTGAGCGGAGGACCATGCCTGTTCGAATCTATACCACCAATGCCGGCACGGATTTGAGCGATGCCGAGTCGGCGCTGCTTGCCGACCTTATTGCCCGTCACGGGCGTGCCGTGTTGCTGGCACCAACGTTTGCCGAGCTCGATCTGTGCCGTCATGATGCGGCGGAAGCCGGCATTTCGCTGGGTATCGACTACAAGACACCCGCATCGTGGCTTCGCTCGCTTTGGGAGCTTTTGGGCGACGGGCGCGGTTTCGTCGACAACCTGCAACGTCAGATGCTGTTTTCGGATATGATTGCCCGCCGCGACGATGCCGACCTGCAGCCGCTTTCGCGTAGCCAGGGCACGGTGCGCATGCTCGCGCGCATGGCCCGCGATGTGCTGCCGGGTGTGGCGGGGACGACGGCCGAGCGATGCGGTGGCAACAATTGCCAGCCTGAGCCAAAAAGCGATGCCGAGGCTCGTGTGTTTGAGCTTTTGCGTGCCTACGCGGGCGGTTTGGACCGTCGAGATATGGTCGAGCCCTGCGAGGCAGCCGACATTATGGCCGGTGCCCTGGCCGATAGCCTGCCGGCGTGCGCCCGCGCCGTATGCGTGCGCGGTACCACGTCGTTTACGCACGGTCTACTCGAGCTGCTGTCTGCCGTGGCGAACAATGGGGGAGAGGTCGTCGTGCTGCTTGCCCGCGAGCAGGCGGCGATGCGCGAGGAGCTTGCCACGGCATTTGATGCCCGCGGTGTGCTGTTTGAGATCGCGCCGCTGGGGGAGGACGCCGTCGCGTCTGATGTCGCTTGCGGGGCCGCCGCTCAGCCTGCCTTTATTGAGGTCGCCGGCCCCCATGCCCGTGCTCATGTCTATGCGGACGCCATCGATAAGTTGGTGAAAGCGCACAAGGAGTCCAAGGCCGATAAAGCTACTGCAACGCCCGCCGACCCCGTGCGCGTGCTCGTCGTTTCTGCCCGGGCACCCCAGCTGTTCGGCGAGCTCGCCGCCCGTTTGGCGGCGCGTCACATTGCGGCCGAGACGACTGAGTTCACGGCGTTTTCCCAGTCCATCGCGGGCAGGCAGTTTACGGCGCTCGCCAACCTGATCGAGCGTATGAAAGCCGCCGACGAGGGCACCGCTTCCAAGACTGAGTGGTGGCCCGCGCCGGAGCTTACCGACTGGATCTACAGTCCGCTTTCGGGCGCTGATGCCGTCAATGCCCGTACCTTCGATAAGAATATGCGTCTCTCGCGCAGCAAGACTACCGCGGGCGTCAAGAGCCTGCTGCAGAGCGTTCAGGGCCAGGTGAGGGGCGCGCGCAAGGCGACGAGCGACGATAACTGGTTTAAGAACGTACCGTGTGTGGTCTCGGACGTGTTCCAGGCGCTGTGGCGTGACAAGCCCGTGACGGCGCTTAAGGCCATGCTTGCCGTTGCCGAGGCGTTGCCCGATCGCGCTCTAGGCGGCCTTGACGGCCAGGCCCGTCGCCAGGCAGAGACGGCTTTGCTGCGCCATGCCATCGACATCCTTATGAACGATGCTCGCGCGCTCGACGTGTCGCAGGCCGCGACCGTGCCGGTTCTCGACGGCGTTCGAACCAAGGTGGACAAGCGCAGTACCGCCTACGATTACGAGACCTATGAGGTCGATCGCACACCACGAGCACAAGTGCGCTTCGCGTCGCTTGCCGATGCGTCGGTTCTTCGCCCTGGCAGCTACGATGCCGTGCTGTTTGCCGATGTCGACCTGGACAGCTATCCGCTTTCGCACGAAGAGGGCCCGCTTGCCACGTTGACAGCCGAGCTGCGCCGCGACGGCGTGTCTTTGGAGCCCGCTGCCCTGCTGCGCGTGCGCTTTGGCCGTGCGATGCAGGCGGCGAGCGGTCCGGTCGCGCTCGCCCGTGTGACGCACGATCGCCAGGCACGCGAGTGCTACCCGGCAGCCGTATGGACCGAGCTGTGGGCACATGCCGAGGCCGCTGGCGCTGCCAAGCCCATGCGCGTGGGCGAGGGCGATATCATCGCCGACTTTGATCCCGCTGCAGGCGAAGGTCTTAGGCGCGAGCGCGTGACCTGTGAAGCTCCTCAGCATCTGAGCGATGAAGCCATTCCGTATTTGGTCCTGTGCCGTCGCGATGGCGAGGGTGAGGACGCGCCGCTTGTGCCGCGTCTGACGTCCGCCTCGCAGATCGAGGCCTATTCCACCTGCCCGCTGTGCTGGTTCGTCTCGTATCGCGTCAAGCCCCAGTCGATCGACGCGGGCTTTGGCAACATGGAGAAGGGCAACTTTGTCCACGACGTGCTGGAGCACTTGCATGCGTGTCTTCCGCAGAAGGGCATGGAGCGCGTGACGCCCGAGAACCTGCCGCGTGTGCAGGAGCTGCTGCGCGAGGTCTTTACCGATACCTTGGCCGAGCATGCGGGCAAGCGTGGCAACGAGGGCCCGCTGGTGCCGCTCTCCCCGGTGGAGGAGCGTCAGGTGGCCGAGATCTTGCCGCAGCTGGAGGGCGTCCTTGCCTACGAGTCCGAGGCGCTGACTCCTTTTGCTCCGCGCTACCTGGAGTTTGCCTTTAACGATCTTAACGTTGAGTATGCCGGTTGGCCGCTCGGCGGGCGCATCGACCGCGTAGATGTGGATGCCGAGAATCGCGCCGTGGTAATCGACTACAAGCATCGCACGGGCGTTGAGGAGTTTAAGCTCGCCGACCCTACGGTGCGCGACGAGGAATCGGGCACGGCGCCCATCGACGACCCGCGCTGGCTGCCACCCCATACCCAGACACTCATCTACGCGCAGGCCATGCGTCGGGCGCTGGGCCTAGATACCCGTGCTGCGCTCTATTTCTCGACCAAGGGCGGCAAGCCCGCGCTGCGCGGCGCGGCGAGTGCCGAGTTGCTCGAGGAAGAGCGTGGTGACGGTCGCATCCCGGGCCTCAAGAAGGGCTTCCCGGGCGAGGGCGGCAGCATGGACTTCGATGCTCTGCTCGACCGCGTGGAGACCGGCATTGCCGAGCGCCTGCGCGAGCTCGAGGCAGGTGACGTCGCCGCTGTCGACCCGACATCGGCGCAAGCCGCGCATGCGCGCTGTTCGTATAACCACCAAGGAACGTTTGTAAGGAGGGACGTGTAGACCATGGATCTTTCGACTTTGATGCCGCAACAGCTGCAGATTGTCAAAACGCTCGACCGTCCGCTATTTGTCTCGGCGGGCGCCGGTTCGGGCAAGACCTTTACCCTTACGCGCCGCATCGTCTACGCGCTCTCGCCCGAATCCGGTCCGTTCGTTGAACATCTGGATCAGGTGCTCGCTATTACCTTTACCAAAGATGCCGCGGCCGAGATTCGCGACCGCGTGCGCCGTGCGCTTATCGACGAGGGCATGGACGAGGAAGCGCTGACCGTCGACGACGCGTGGATCTCGACCATTCACGGCATGTGCTCGCGTATCCTGCGCGCACACGCGTTGGAGCTGGGCATCGATCCCGAGTTCACGGTGCTCACCGATACCGACGGGCTTATGGACCAGGCTGTTGAGCATATGCTGGCCCGCGCGACGGCGCCCGATGCCGCCCCCGAGCTCGCGGCATCGCTCAAGGCCCTCTATGCCTGGTATCCCATGGCAGGCGAGGGCGGTTCCTTTGGCACCGGCACGACCATCAAGGGCCTGGTGCGCGACCTGCTGGAGCTGTCGAGCCAGTTGCCGGGCGGTATGGACGACGTGTGCGTGGCGCGCGGCCAGGCCGATACCTCGGCACTCGCCGATGCCTATCGCGCGGCGCTGGGCGCAAGCAAGGCCGCGACCGAGAAGGCGCAGATGGCACTCGACGCCATTGACGCGTTCGAGGCGAGCGGCAAGACCATGGCCGATGCAGCGCGACTCATGATGTCGTGCACCATGCCGCGCGCGAGCAAGGCATTCCCTAAGGAGCAGGTCGAGCTGCTCAAGGCCGAGGCCGCCGATGCGTTTATCAATATCGTGCTTGCCTGCGGTGGCCCGGCGCTCGATGCGCTGGTGGGCCTGGCCCGTTCCGTGGAGGCTGAGTATCGCGCGCTGAAGGCTGCCCAGTCCGCTCTCGATAATAACGACCTGCTGCGTATGGCTTACGAGGCGTTGCGCGATTACCCTGCCATCCGTGCTGCGTACGAGGGCCGCTTTAAGATGGTCATGATCGATGAGTTTCAGGATACCGACCAGATGCAGGTCGATCTGATACGCTACCTGACGGGTGCGGGGGAGCGCGCGCTGTGCACCGTGGGCGATGCACAGCAGTCCATCTATCGCTTCCGTGGCGCCGAGGTCGAGGTGTTTCGCCGCCAGGAGCGCAAGGTGGGCTCCTCTGCTGCGCCCGAGACGGCTGTCGCATCCGATGCCCCCGCTGGCGAGCTCGTCAAACTCGTGCGCAACTTCCGCAGCCACGACGAGGTGCTGCGCTACGTAGCACGCGTCTTTGACGGCAACACCGGTGGTTTGATGCTGGGGTTCTTGGATCTTGAACCGAGCGACAAACGCGAGGACAAGCTCAAGGCGAAGGCTTCGCGCCGCCAGGCGCTGTTCGTTGCCGGTGGCAGCACCCAGGAGCGAACGCAGGCGAAAGCTCGTGCGATTGCGGAGCGGTTCCAAGCGCTCGTCAAAGCGGGCCAGCCCCAGGGCGGCATGGTACTGCTGCTGGGCCGCATGACCAACGCCGACGTCTACGCCCAGGCCTTCCGCGATCAGGGGCTCGACTGCGTCATCGCGGGCGGCTCGGTCTTTGCCCAAGCAGCCGAGGTGCAGACGGTGCGCGCCCTGGTTTGTGCGCTCGCCAATCCGGCCGATACGGCGCAGGGCCTTATGCCGCTGCTCGCCTCGCCGATGTTTGCGCTCGGCGCCCAGGAGTTCCTAGCGCTGGCGACCAAGCTCGACGAGCAGACGGGGGAGACCTCGCGCAGGAATATCGACGTGGGCATCATGAGCGATTCCGATGCGCCGGGCCTGCAAGACCTGCCGCTCGTGACGCGCGCCCGCGAGGTACTGCGGTATGCGCTTCGTCGCGTGGGCCGCGATTCGTTCGCAGCCATCGCGCGCGACGTGGTCAACGCCTCCGGCTGGTTTGTGCGTCTGGCACAGCGTGGTCCCGAGGGCAAGGCCATTGCCGCCAACGTGCTCAAGGCGCTCGACGCTGTGGCCGAGGCGGAGGCCGAGTTCGGCAACTCGCCGCGTTCCATCGCGCTTGCCTTCGATCGCTTCCTAGCGGGCAAGGAAGCCCCGGGTGCCCTCAACGAGGAGGGCGACGGCGCGGTGCGCATCATGACGGTGCACGCATCCAAGGGCCTGGAATATCCGGTCGTGGCGGTCGCCGAGTGCTTTGGCGTGCGCAAATCGTCCGGTGCGGCTCAGATGGGGCGTGTCGAGGGCGGAGCGCAGGTCGTGGCGCTGCCGGCACGCTTCAACGGCGTTAAGCTCGCCGACGGAACCTTTGTGAAGGGCGACGACGTCAAAAAGCAGTTTGAGCATGCGTTTAAGGGCAAGGGCACGTCGCTATGGCTGCCGCCGGAGCTCATGGAGGATGTCTGCGCGACGGGTTCTCCCGCTGAGGCATTTGCTCGCCTGCGCAACGACGACCTGCAGCTTTCGCTCGAAGAGCGGGCTCGTTTGCTCTATGTCGCCATGACGCGTGCGCGCGAGCTGGTGATCTTGGCGATGGATGCCGGCGTGAGCCGTGGCAAGGTGACGGCGCCGACCTTCGACGTCGAGACCGATCTGACCTACGACGTGCTGCGCCGTATTTTGCCGACCGACGCTCTGGACATGCCACAGCTCGATAGTGATCGTTTGACGTTCGACAACTCCAAGCCGGGCGACTACGAGCTCATTTCGCTCGCGGACTTTACCTTTGGCGAGCAGGCGTTTGAGGCCAACGCTTCGCTGGATGCCGAGGGCAGGCTTGTCCGCGGCGATGCGGAGCCGGAGGGCGCCGGTGCAGATGCCCGCGCCGCCGTTCCCGGTCCTGCCGACCCTGAGCCCGATGCGTTTGAGCTCGTGTATCCCCAGGCGGTGGGCGTGCGCATGGGCATCTGCCCGTATCCGGTGCGCGATTCGTACAGCTACTCGTCAATTGCCGCGGCGCTGCATGCCGAGTCCGAGGACCGTGCTGCCGAGGCGCACGTGCCCATGGACGAGGCCGGCGATGATGCGGAGTCGGATGGTTCCGAGATGACGGATGCAGACGTGGCCGGCGCGCTGGCCGCCGGCAACCCCATGGCGCTGGGCTCGGCGTTCCATGCCGCCTGCCAGTGGCTGATCGAGATGGGTGCCGATGCGCTGCCCGCCGCGCGTGCCGATGCACTGGCGCGTCTGTGGTGCCTGACGCCGGAGCAGCGCGAACGCTTCGACGTTGCCCTGGACCGCTGGCTCAAGTCGGCCGTTCGTGCCGACCTGCTCGCGTGGCCGTACGTTCGCGCCGAGGTGCCGTTCTTTTCGCTGGGCTGCGAGGACGAGGACATCGCCCGCTACGGTGCATATGCCGAAGGCGCCATCGACGCTTTGGCGACGAACCCGGCGGATTCGTCACGCGCGCTGGTAATCGACTACAAGACGGGCGGCACACCGGACGAGACGCCGGAACAGCTGCAGGAGAAGCACGCCCTGCAGGCGCGCGTCTACGCTGATGTTTTGCACAAGGCGGGCTTTGAGGCCGTGACCGTCAAGTTCGTCCGCGTGGAGCAGGCGAATCCAGCCATCTTCGTCGAACCCGCCGAACCTCAAGTAGTCACCTACAATCTCTAGCCCTCAGATAACTTGCGGTGGAATACGGACTGTTTTGGCCAGAAAATCCGCCAATCAGTCCGTATTTCACCGCAACTGAGAGAGGGGAGGGGTGGGTAGTGCTGCCTGATCGTTCTGATCGCTAAAACCCGTGTTGGTTTGGCTAGGTTCGGGTGCTGTCCGTGCCGTGGGGTAAAATCGTTCAGTCAGAACACGAACCCGCATCGGAGCTCATCACATGGCATTCGTCCATCTGCACAACCACACTGTCTTTTCCATGCTCGACGGCGCAACCCGTATCCAGGATATGGTCAACCGTGCCGTTGAGCTGGGCATGCCCGCCGTGGCCATTACCGACCACGGCTACATGTATGGCGTGCCCGACCTGGCGCTGGCCTGCGACGCCGTCAACCACAACACGCCCGAGTACAAAACCTGGAGCCACGACAAGGCCTTCCTGGAAAAGGACCGCCGCGACGAGCTGGTGGAGCCCGATCCCGAGGAAAACCCGCGCGAGCATGCCCAGTATGTGAAGGACATGGCCATGTGGGACGAGAAGGGCAACATCGACGAGCTCAAGCCGCCCCTGGTCATTAAGCCCATCTTTGGCTGCGAGGTTTACTTTACGCCGGACGAGACGCTCGCCCGCGACCATAAACCCGAGCTCTACCACATGATCCTTCTGGCCAAGGACCAGGAGGGCTACGTCAACCTGATGCAGACGGTTTCCGAGGCCGCCGTGCAGGGCTTTTACTACAAGCCGCGCGTGACGCTCGACAACCTGCGCCGCCACGCCAAGGGCATGATCTGCACGAGCGCCTGCATCGCGGGCATCATCCCCAAGTACATCGACCGCGGTGACATGGAGGGCGCCATCAAGTGGGCCGAGACCTTCCGCGATACCTTCGACCCCGGCGACTTTTATATCGAGATCCAGGAACACGGCATTACCACCGATAACGGCCTGACCGACGAGCAGATGGACCGCACGCTCATCGATATCGCCAAGCAGGTGGGCGTCAAGGTCATCGCCACCAACGACTTCCACTATCTGCGCCGCGAGGACGCCCCCGTGCAGGACGTCATCATGTGCATTGGCATGAACGCCAAGGTCGACGACCCTAACCGTATGCGCATGACCGGCTCGGAGTTTTACATGAAGACCGAGGAGGAGATGCGGGCGATGTTCCCGTATTGCCCCGAGGCCTGCGACAACACGCTCGAGATCGCCGACAAGTGCTACGTTGAGCTGGACTGGGACTCCATCATCCTGCCGCGCTTCCCGTTGCTCGACCCCGGCGAGACGCACGAGAGCCAGTTCCGCCGCGAGTGCGAGAAGGGCCTGCGCCAGCACTACGGTGACGACTGGGCCACGCGCGAGATCGGCGGCGTCAACATCAAAGAGCGCTTTGAGTACGAATACAAGGTCATCTGCGACAAGGGCTTTGCCGCCTACTTTTTGATCGTTGCCGAGTACGTGCAATGGGCCAAGGACAACGGCATCGGCGTCGGTCCCGGCCGTGGCTCGGCCGCCGGCGCTATCGTCGCCTACGCTATGAACATCACCGCGTTCGACCCGCTCGAGAACGGCCTGATGTTCGAGAGGTTCCTGTCCCCGCAGCGTACCGAGATGCCCGATATCGATATGGACTTCGACGATGAGCGGCGCCTCGAGGTCGTGGAGCACGTTCGCCAGCTCTACGGCCCCGAGAAGGTCACCCACGTCATCACCTACTCGACCATTAAGGCCAAGCAGGCCATCAACGACGCCGCGCGCGTCCTGGACTACCCGGTCTACATGGGCCAGCGCCTGTCCAAGATGGTCTCGAGCGACCCCAAGGTCAAGCTCAAGCAGGTGCTCGAAAAGCAACCCGGCAAAGAGGATCTGTTTAACCCCGACTTTGCCGAGGCCTATAAAAAGGACGACGACGCCCGCCGCATCATCGACACGGCGCTCTCGATCGAGGGCCTTACCCGTGGCGAGGGCGTGCACGCGTGCGCCGTTCTGATTTGCCGCGACCCCGTCAACGAGCACGTGCCCACCAAGCTCGATACCAAGGGCGGCGTCGAGATTACCCAGTACGAGGGCCATACCGTCGCCGACATGGGCCTGCTCAAGATGGACTTCTTGGGCCTGCGCACGCTGACGGTTATCTCCAAGGCCAAGGCAAACATCAAAAAGAACTTCGGCATCGACATCAAAGAGGAAGAGATTCCCTTTGACGATCCCGAGATCTTTAAGCTCATGGGCTCCGGCCACACCGCCGGCGTCTTCCAGGTCGAGTCCGCCGGCATGACGGCCACGATCAAGAACATGAAGCCCACCGAGTACAAACACGTCGTGGCATTGATCGCCCTGTACCGCCCGGGCCCGCTGGGCGCCGGCATGGTCTCGTCCTACATCAACCGTATGAACGGCAAGGAGCCGGCCGTCTCCTACGACGACCGTCTGGACGACATCCTGGGCGAAACCTACGGCACCATGGTCTACCAGGAGCAGGTTATGCTCATCTCCGTCGAGATGTGCGGCTTCTCCAAGGGCGAATCGGACTCGCGTATCCGTAAGCCCGTGGCTAAGAAAAAGATTAAGCTGCTCACGTCGACGGTGCTCCACTGGGAGGATGGCTCGGACGAGACCACTTACGACCACTGGATGAATGGCGCTATCAAGAACAACTACACGCGCGAGGTCGCCCAGAAGATTTGGGACGATGTCCTTGAGTTCGCGTCCTACGCCTTCAATAAGTCGCACTCCGCCGGTTACGCCATCCTGGTTATGCAGACGGCATGGCTCAAGGCGCACTATCCGCATGAGTACATGGCGGCCGTTCTGACGTCCTATACGGGTAAGACCGACAAGATCGTGCACTACGTCTCGGCGTGCCGTCACGACGGCATCCCCGTGCTGTCGCCAGATGTCAACGAGTCCGGTACCGAGTTCACGGCTACCAAGGAAGGCGTGCGCTTTGGTCTGGCCGGTATCCGCGGCGTGGGCACCGGCGTGGCGCAGGCGATTATCGCCGAGCGCGAGGCGGGCGGTCCGTTTAAGACGCTGCACGACTTTGTCGAGCGCGTGGACTCGAGCCAGGCCAACCGCCGCGTGATCGAATCGCTCATCAAGGCAGGCGCCTTCGACTCCACGGGGTATCCGCGTCGCCAGATGATGCACTTTGTGGATAAGAACAACCCTGAGAACATCATCGATGCCGCGGTAAAGCGCCAGAAGGATCGTGCGAGCGGCCAGACGTCGTTCTTCGACATGTTTGGCGACGTTGAGGGCTCGGGCTTTGAGGTGAGCGTGCCCGATCCGGACGGCCAGGAGTGGGACCGCCACCTTAAGCTGAGCCAGGAGAAGGAGGTTCTGGGCATCTATGTCTCGGACCACCCGCTGCGCCCGTTTGAGTATGCGCTGGCCAAGGCGCGCGACTTCTCGTTCTCTCAGATCGATACCGGCTACGAGGTGCAAAACCCCACGGGCGGTACCATCAACCAGGAGATTCCCGAGGGCAAGGCACTGTGGTGGGCCGGCATGGTCTCGAGCGTGTCCAAGCGCGTGACCAAAAACGGCGACCCCATGGGCATTGTGCAGCTCGAGGACATGGAAGGCGAGGCCACGGTCGTGGTGTTCCCCAAGACCTACAAGGAGGCCGAGGGGTACCTGTACGGCGAGGTCGATCCCGAGACCGGCGCGCAGCTGTCCGATGCGTTTGTGCGCATTAAGGGCAAGCTCGAGCGCTCGGACCGCGGCGACCAGATCATCGCGCAGGAGATCGTGCCGCTGGAGCTCAACGAGGAGAACAACAAGCCCAAGGTGTTTGAGGTCATGGTGCCCAACAGCCGCTTTAGCCAGGGCAATATGGCGCGTCTTGCCACGGTGCTTACCGCCAACCCGGGCGGCGACCGCGTGGAGATCTTTATCGAGCAGGTGGACGGGCGCGTACTGCGTGCCGAGGTGCCCGCCAAGGTCAACGCGCGCTCGATTCCGCTGCTGGCCGAGGCCAAGGCCATCGTGGGTAACCAGGGCAGAGTGACGGTCATCTAAGAGCGACCTTGCTGGTCCGCGCGAGATTGGAGGAAGTGATGGCGCAGGGGACGTTTGTGCAGGCGCTTCGTAAGGAGGCGGCGCTTGGCAGCACCTTTATGAAGGGGCGTTCGCTCATGCTCAACGGCGCCGTGCTGTCGTTTGAGGACTCCGGCTCGCGCTTCTCCAAAAACGTGACGGTTGAGGGCTCGGTGCGCGGTTCGCGTGGCGACCTGTACAAGACGCGCGTGGCGCTCGACATGGACGAGCACGAGGTGATCGACTACGACTGCGATTGCCCCGCTGCCTATCGCTACCCCGGCATGTGCAAGCACGCTATTGCCACAGCTCTGGCGTATTTGGATGCCAGCGGCGCCGAGCCCGTCGAAGGTTTGCGCACGCCGGTCCGCACGTTTACGGCGCAGCCGAAACAGCCTGCGCGCACCGCGCCCAAAGCGCCGGCCGTCAATCCCAACTTTCCCTTTCCGGCGCCCGTTCCCACGAGTCCCAGCCTCATGGCGGCGCTCTCCGATCTTTCGGACGCGCGCATGGATGAGCTGGCGAGCATGCGCCGCAAGCTCGCCGGCAGTGTGGATCCCGATGCCCCCAAGGCGGTGTTGGAGCCCTCGCTGGTGCCGTATTACAATCCACTGTTTGCCGAGCGCTTTAGCTGGGCGCTCGAGCTTCGCATTCGCTGTGGATCGGTCTCCTACGTGGTCAAGGACATCGACGGCATGGCCGATGCCTACGTGCGCGGCGGCACCTTCTCGTACGGCAAGAAGCTCACGTTTGTCCATACGCCCGAAGCCTTCGAAGACGTGTCGACAAAGCTGCTCAACCTTGTCGTGACGACAGTTGCCTATCTCGATGACATCACAAGCTCGCGTTCGGCGTCGTACGACTTTGCCCGCAGCGGTTTTGTCGCCGAGCGTCAGTTGCCGCTGTCCGAGCATAGCATCGTATATGTGCTGGACCTGTTGCGCGGCCAGACCATCTCTTTTGAGCCCGCCTGGTCGCGGGGGACGACGACGCATCGCACCTATGACGTGGCGGTTGAGATGCCTCCGGAAGGGGAGGACGAGGCGCTGTCTGAGCGCCCACCGCTCCTTGCCGCCAAAATCGCGCCGGCGGCTGGTGGCAGCTACGATCTACGCCTGCCGGCCGATGCATACTGCTTTGCTTCGGGCGACGTTGCCTATCTGGTCGACACCCGCCGTGCGCGCCGCGCCGATGTAGCGTTTGCCCAGCATGCGGCGCCGTTCCTATCGCGCTTACTGCCCTGTCGCACGCCGATCCATATCGCTGTCGACCAGGTGGGGGAGTTCTGTCGTATGGCGCTGCCCATTTTGCGCGACTATACCGACCTTACCGCGCCCGCCGCGCTCGATACCGTGGCGCCCGAGCCGAGCTTTGCTATGGCGATCGGCGTCGACGATGGGCTTGTGACCTGCAAAATTACGGTTGCCTACGGCGACTGGTCGGCAGATCTCTTTAGCCTGGGCGCTCCGGGCAGCCCCTTCGAAGAGCAACGCCCCGGCGTGCCGCCCCGCGACGAGGTGGCAGAGTTTCGTGTTATGGACACGGCGGCCCTGTACTTCGATTTCTACGAGGGCGGTCTGGCGTTTGAGGAGCGCGATGACGAGAGCTTGTTCTGCCTGCTGACCGAGGGCCTGTCCGCCCTGTCCGAGCTGGGTGAGGTCATGCTCAGCGACCGCCTGCGCCAGGTCTCGGTTCGCCCTGCGCCCAAGCTTTCGGTGCGTGCCACCGTCAAGAGCAACCTGCTCGATGTCGAACTGGGCGCGAGCGGTCTTTCGGCGGCAGACCTTGCCATCTACCTCGACTCCTACAAGCGCCACCAGACGTTTGCGCGTCTCACGTCGGGCGACATCATTCGCCTGGACGAGGGTGCCCGCGCCGCGTTTGGTCTTGCCGAGGACCTGGGCGTCGATGCCGTCGACCTGCTCGACGGCGTGTCGCTTCCCGCGTCGAGTACCCTGTTTGTCGATAGCATGCTTGCACGCACGCCCGCGCTCGAAGCTGATCGCGACGCCGCGTTCCGCCGCACCGTCGAGCGCCTGGATACGCTCGGCAAGATGGACTTTACGGTGCCGGCATCTCTCAAGGCCACACTGCGCGGCTATCAGGTCGACGGCTACCAGTGGCTCGGCTCGCTTGAGCACCTGGGCCTCGGCGGCATCTTGGCCGACGATATGGGCCTGGGC
>OJKO01000528.1_pt1 | contig 15207 bp, 8 predicted proteins | sample 1596541 | NCBI WGS metagenome assembly OJKO01 (sample SAMEA4350163, study PRJEB24818) | metagenome | biome: human; feature: gut; material: faeces | place: Denmark | collected 2013-09
TGGTAAAACAATAAAAAGCGTAGCTTTATCCGTCCTAAAGCTACGCTTTAGCATCCCTAAAGCACTGCTTTAGACCTCGTAAACCACTTCTTCTTCAGCGTCAATACCGGCAGGAAAATAAAAACTCCAATTACCGACATAACCAATCCCCCAATCGTACCTGCCGCCAACGGAAACCAGAAACCTTCTTTCTCCGCACCTATCATGAAAGGAATAAATCCCAGAATAGTAGAAACGACCGTCAGAAAGATAGGCAGAATTTTCGAATTCCATGCCTTGGTGAAGGCACGTACCGGTAATAACAGAGGATACCTTTTTCTTATCGCATTATATTCATTTAGAATATAAATACTGGCATTTACTGTAATACCGCAAAGTAATACAAAAGAAGCAAATCCCCCCTGATCAAAATTCAGTCCGAAAAGATAAAACGTAAGGAATACGCCGATATAGGATATCGGAATAACAAAAATGATAGCCAAAGGCTGTTTCAAGGAATTAAACAAAATAGCCGTCGTAAAGAAAATAATGGCGATTACAATCAACAGCAATGCGTATTGCTTGTTATCTTTCTTATTCCATGACCAGTAATCCTGCTCATTTTCGGCTGTATATCCCATAGGCAATATCTTATTAAATTCTTCCAAGTCTTTCTTCAACAGTTTTTTTCCTTGTTCGGAAGAACCGATATATTCATATTGCAGACAAAGCCGGTATTGCTGGTTTTCTTTAGCGACTTTCTGAGGTGACTGTCCCTTCCGGACAGTAGCGAAATCAGCCAGTTTATAAGAACGGCCATCAATAAAAAAGGGTATATTGACCAATCCCCATACATCATATCGTTGTCCCTGAACCGATGAAAGTTTCAATTGCTCCGTCTGACTATCAAACAACACGTTACCACAATAAATATCCCTTCCGAAAACAGGGCGCAAAGCGGTGAACAGCTGCGTGGCTGTAATATGCTCTTTCGCCATCCTCAACCTGTCCAAATCCAGATAGAACTCGCTATAATCATCTTTCCACCAAGAGAACTCCGAATTTACCGTAACCTCTTTAATACGACGGTGTAATAACAACTTCTCTTTCAGCTGTTCTGTCCAATAAGAAAGTTCGTCATAATTATATCCATACAGTTTCACACGGAAACTTCCCGCACTCTCACGCACATCGTTACTGAAGCCCTGATCCTGCAAACCATATACACTCCAGCTACCACCTCCCAAAGTCAGTGCCTTACTGATATATTAGCTTTCAAAGTATACGGGAATCCGCTCCGCTGATTTTCTTTTGTAAAATAAATCTGGATATTAGCCTGACGCGCATTATAGATATACGTCTGAAACTGCCTGATTTCCTTGAAATCGCTCAGATAAGTTTCCATCCTCTTAATCAGCACATTCATCTGCTCCAATGTACTGCCATTAGGCAACGTAGCATAAACGGAAAGCACCACTTCACCTTCATCACGATTGAAATAACTTCCCTCGTATACTTTTTCCGCAAAAAGACGGAGGCTGCCACCTAAAGCCTTGTTGATTACCGGCTTTACCTTATCCTTGAAGGTAGGATTATCAAATACCTTATTATAATATTCCACCCATTTACCTTCTCCTTCCATCTTCTCGGGCAGCATAAATACAGGCAGACCGAACCCCAGCAGCAATAATAGGCAAGCTATCACCCTGAAACGGCATAAATAATAAATCACCCCTTGATAGAAACGGGTAAAATAGACAGTCAACCGTTTCATAAAAGTGGGTCTGAGCAGAAAACGTCTTCTTTTTCTTCTCTTTTTCTTCTCCAAACCTATTTTATCAATCATGGACGGAACAAAGAATAATGCAACAAACAAAGATACTGCCAGATTGATAATGACCACCGCTGCAAAATCCTGCAAGTTCAGACGTATCTTCTCATCCAGAAAGAAAATAATAACCAATGCCCCGATAGTAGTCAGCGTGGCCGCCAGTACAGAAACAAACGCCTTCAGATTGCGGCGATGCAGAATATGGTCTGTCATCACTATCGTATTATCTATCACCAAATTCAATGAGATGGTAATACCCGCCAATGAATAAAGCTGCATTTCCAGACCAAATGCATAATAAAGAATGACGGCAACAGATATATTAACCGCCAGACTGGTCACAATCAGGAACAGATAACGCAGATTTCGTGTTATCAACGCTACAAACAGCAATAAAATCAATACGGTCAGTCCGGTACGGAAATAAATCTTATCCAATTCTTTCTGAATATATTCCGTAGCGTCATAACTGATATGTACCTCATAGCCCGGAGGCATCTTCTGTTGCAACTCACCCATAAGGTGCTTCACTTCCCCACTTAAATTTAATTGATTGGCAGTTTCCTCGGCCGTGATATACAGGTAGACAGAATTCAGCCCGTTTATCCGGTAATAACTTTGCGGTCGTTCTTCCACATGCCTTACCTTTATCAGTTTATCCAGCGTAACCATCGTTCCATCTTCGGCTTGCAGTTGAATGGCTCCCGGTTCAAATTCCATTTCTTTTTCAGTAGATGTACGTACCAGTCTGATCCACTCTCTGCCCTCCGCACCTTTTTCAATAGAACAGATCCCCAGAAACTCTTTTTCATAATGGCGGTTAATGGCCCGTTGCACAGCCTGCAGTGTGATTCCCAAACGTGAAAGCTGGTCACTGTCATACTCCAACTGCCACTCCATAGGTGTAGCTCCATTCAGTTCCACTTTATAAACCCCCTTCAACTGTCCCAATACCGGCTTGATATTCTCTTCCGCATACTGCTGAATCAAAATAGGATTGGCAGGCGCATTCAGTGTATAAGTAATAAAAGGTCTGGATGCCTTATCATCCGAACGTCGCGTACTGATTTGAGGATAACTCACCCCCTCGGGCAGCTGAGGCCAGGTCTGTCTGATGATGGTAGACACTTCAAAGCGGGTAACGTCAATATCCGCATGCTTGTCCAGTTCCAAAGAAATTGAGCCGCTGCCGTTATCCGAAGTAGAGTTCACCTTCCTGATACCCTTTACTCTGGCCATCATCGCCTCCAGTTTACTGGTAACCTCCGCCTCAATAACCCGTGACGAATTGCCGGGCATACTGAAAGAAACAGTCAGACCGGGCAAGGTACGCGACGGCGCCAGCTTAACCGGCAACAGCGGTACTAATACCACCCCTATCAGTGACAGGCAGACAAATGTCACTATCAAGGTAAACGAGGAGAGGTTACGCGGATTACTCATCGATAAATTCCTGTATTAAAATCAAACTTGTCCGCAAGGGAAAAACCGGACTCAAAATCGTGCAGCGTCAGTTTACGTATCTTATAATAATTCAACCAATAATTCTGCAAAGCCGAAATATAATTTTTCTGCGCCTCCTGCTGGCGGTTCAACGAAAGAGTAAGACTATTCACATCCGCCTTTCCGATGATAAAACGTTGGCGTGTCTGCTCGTATGCCATTACGGCAAGATCCAAAGCCTCCTCCGCACTCGCAATCAAACTCTGCTGAATATTAAAATCATTCACCGTCATAATCACCTCTTCCTCCACACTCAGTTCTTCCTGACGGGCGGCAATCCTCACCACATTCAGATTATTTCTCGCCATATTATATTTACCCTTTCTCACCCCCCAGTCAATCAAAGGAATAGAAACACTGACAGAAACCAAGTCCTGTTGCAAAGGATGTCTGTAGGCATCTCCCAGTTTATCCGCCACCTGGTTAAAACCCACACTGGCATTAAAACTAGCATTGAAACGGGATTCTTTCTTTGTCTTGTCCACATTCTGTTCCGCTTCCAGCACATTCTGCCGTTGTTCCAGGAAAGTAGGATTATTCTCTTTGGCCCGCATCAACGCATCATCTACGGGAATCATCTTTCCTGTGGGACGTCCCGGTATATCCAATTCAATCACGGTATTCTTATCCAGATTCAGAAAGGAAGCCAATGAAAACATAGCGCGTTTCAAAGCAATCTGCGCATTCTGCAACGTATTATGCGCATTCACTTTGTCCAGTTGCAATGTCAGCAAATCGGCACGTGATATGGCTGCTATCTTATGACGCTGGAGCCCGATGCTATAAAGGGTATCACTGGACGCCACATTCTCCTCCGCCAAGCGGTAATCCGCCTGTGCCATAGCTAACGCAAAGAAATAAGTCACCGCTTCTTCTGAAACCATTTCCGTGTTATAAATGAATTGCTTCTTCACCTTTTCATACTTCAACGGCTCTATTTTCCGGTCCCAACGAAAAGCATTATATCCCAACAGGCTCTGTTGATATCCCACACGCACAGGGATACTGGAATACTGTGTAGACTTTGAGTCACCGAAATTACGCATAAAGTCCAGTTCCGAATCAATATAGAAAGTACCGCCCGTCCAATCCAGATTCTGTTTGATACTCAATCCACCCGATGCGCTGAACATCTGTTGTTCACGATACACATCCATATCCTCATTCGAATCATAACGCTGGGTGATATAGCGATAATATTTAGCCGGAGTCAGATCCAGCGTAAGACTCGGCAAACGGTTCGCCTTGTAAGTACGATATTCCCAATATCCCGACAAATAAAGATTCTGATATCTGAAAGCGGACAAGGAACTATCATTCGCAATCTCTATCGTGCGTTGCAAATCCAGCTTCACCACCTGCTGCGCCTTTGCTCCGAGAGACAACAGCATACACCCCACCATCCATATGCTAATGTACTTCATTTTTGTCATGTTTTCTATAAATAAACCAATATATTAAAGGAATGATAAACAAGCTGACCAAAGTTCCCACCACCATAGAGCCAATCATGGCAATAGACAAAGGCTTCTGCATCTCCGACCCCATATCCGAGGTAAACAGCAACGGAACCATTGCAAAGACAGTTGTCAGCGAAGTCATGATAATCGCTCTCAACCTGCGCCTGCCCGCTGTATGAATGGCTTCCACCAAAGGCATCCCCGCTTTCCGTAATTCATTGATGGCATCCATTTTTAAAATAGAGTCATTCACCACAATACCACAAGTCACGATAATGCCTATGGCAGACATCAAATTCAACGTGTGACCGAAAACCCATAATGCCAGCAAAGCAAAAGCCGTATCAATAGGAATTTCCATCAAGACAATCAGCGGTTGCAGGAAACTCTCGAATTGCGCGCAAAGGATAAAATACATCAGCAACAAAGAAACAAAAAGAATCACAGTCAATTCCCCCATCATTTTTTCATTCGAAAAGAAACTACCCGAGAAATCCACTTCCCATTCCTTTTCCTCACTAACCACCTCTTTTACATTCCGCATCAGTTCCGGTGCATCCTTCACATCATAAAAACTTAAAGGAATATATTCTCCGTTCTTTCCCGCCGTAATACTCTTCAAATCTTCGGCGGGCACTACCGTCACCAGATTATTCAAAGGAATATGATTCACCTCTCCGTTACCATCCGCCATCGTCCGCACCAAAGTTTCACTTAATACACTATTTACACTCTTTTCCTCTCCGGCAATACTGATAGGCAGATATTGCTGATAAGAGCGTAAAACGGAAACCTTGTTTTCTTTGAAAGCCGTGCGGAGCACCCGCGTCAATTCATCATATGATACGTTATACAACAACAGTTTTTCTTTATTGATTATCAGATTCATCTGATTCCGGAAAGCGATGCCCGTCGGAACATTACCCGCCACCCGCGTAATTTCCTTTTCCAACCGCTGCAAATGCTCCGCATCCGGTGCCTGCGACTTATTCGCCGTATGGAGTTCCGCTACCACATCCGCTTCTCCTGTCACAAACAATTTTTCAAAGATTGTTTCGGGAGGTGAGAAAGTAACCACAGCCAACGGATATTTCTCTCTTATCTCCTTCTCTAATAATTCCTGCAATGAATAGATTCCGGATGGCTTTTCCGTCTTGAAATAAAGTTCCGCTTCGGTAGACGAAAGTTCACTGCCCCCGTTCAATATATAATCCTGCATACCCACATAAGCAGCATGCTCCGTTACCCGGTCGTCCACCTGTTTCATTAAATCATCCACCCGGCGGTTGTTCTCGTCCACATGGATATTCTCATTCCACTCTATCCTTGCCACCAGTTCATTCTGGTCAATCTGCGGCATACGCTCTTTTTCCATTACATAAAAAAGAAACACACACAGTGGAAGGGTTGCCAGCGTGCCGGTCACACAAAGCTTTTTATGTGAGAACACCCAGTCAATCCCTTTATCATAAAAGCTTTCCAGCCACTCATTTTTCAGCAGATTGTCAAAACGTCTGGAAAGAAATCCCTTACTGCGGATACCGACCTTATAAAACAACAGATACAATACGGGCAGCAACATAATACCCGTAATATAAGATATCATCAATCCCACCGTGATAGAAAAAGCCTGATCCATAAAAATAGCTCCGGCTATGCCACTCATAAATATCAAAGGCACAAATACCGCAATGGTTGTAAGGGACGAACTGAGCATCGGTGTAATCATTTCCGTCGTGCCCACGGCACACGAACGTTTCAGAGAATACCCCCGTTCACGATACTGCGAAATATTTTCCGTTACAATAATGGCGCTGTCTATCATCATACCTACTGCCAGAATCAAGCCCGAAAGTGATATCACATTCAGCGACACATGACAGAAATAAAAGAAAAAGAATGTGATTACAATAGAAGTAACCATGCTGATGCCGATAATCAACGGTGAACGGACATCCCCCAGAAACAGCACAGCTACAATAAAGATAAATAGAAAGCCCAAAGAAAGATTCTGCTGTAAATTTGAAATGGTGTAGTCCAGCAATTCCGTCTGGTTACGGCTCACGCTGAACTCAATATCCGGATACAGGGATGCAAAATAATCGGTTGTTTCTTTCAGCTTCTCTTTCATGACATCCATATTTTCATCGCTCTGCTTGATAATGGCCAGCGTTACCGCCCTTTTTCCTCCGGCTACGGAACGTCCCATCTCTTTTTGCGAAACAATATCTACTTTGCAGAGCTCTTTCAACTGCATAATACGTTCCCCCTTGCGGATATAGATATTCTTCACATCCTCCGGGGTACGAAGCAGGGTAGCTATGCGAATATTATATTCATAATAACCATCCCTCACCAACATGCTTCCCGGCTCTACATTATTGGCGGAAAGTGTATTCTCTATATCCTCCACACTGATACCCGTCATGGCCAGTTTATCTTTATCAGGAACAATTTGCAAAAGCCTTCCGGGCACTCCGGTTATATCCGCCATAGCCACTTCGGGTAACTGTTCGATGCGGCGTTTCACCACATTCTCCGCCAATTCGCACAACTCCAGAAATTGTTGCTCGTCGGTTTCCTGATAAGCACCGTCGTTTTTCAAAGTCATATTGACATAAAGTACAGGAATATCCGTTGCACTCGCTTTGATAGCCTTGGGACGCGTCACTTCCTTGGGAAGACTGTTCATAGCGGCATCTATCTTCTCATTCACCTCTATAAATGCCAGATCGGTATTCACACCAAAATCAAATTCCAGACGGATAACGCCCGCCCCGTCACGAGTTTCACTTTTTATTTCTCTCAGTCCGGCCACTTGCAGCAACTGCCTGCGCACAGGGGTAACCACCGTATTCTCCAATTCCCGTGCCGATGAATTCTCACCCGTCACCTGTATGGTAATCTGCGGTATGGCAATATCGGGCAGCAAAGATACAGGCAGCGAGAAGTAAGTCACCAACCCAACAATAAAGCAGGCGGTAAAGGCCATCAGCACCGCAATAGGACGTTGTAATAAGAACTTAACCATACTTTTAATTTTTAATCACCCTCACCGGTGCTTCATGAGCCAGATTCACATTTCCGGTAGTTATCACCTCCATACCTTCTTCCAGTCCGTCTGTGACAGTATATTCCTCCATATTCTCCAATCCCGTATGCACATAGTTCCACATAGCTTTACCCTCTTTCAGTGTAAATACCACCTGTTTGCCGGAACGTAGTACAACCGCCGTTTTGGGGATAACCAGTTGTTCGCCCACAGAACGCTTCACGCTTACCCTTACATTCATGCCGTCGAACAATTTATTACTCCCGTTCACTCTCGCCTTTATCCGTACCATTCCATTCTCGTCCACCAGCGGATTAATCTCACTGATACTTCCCTGGCGCACCCCTGCTGCCGATGCATAAGGAGTAATCTCCACCTTATCCCCCACTTTCAGCAATGGCAGCTCATTTTCAAGTACGGTGAAATCCACCTCCATATTTCCGGCATTGATTACCCGGCAGAAAGGCTCGGAAGTTTTGGGCATATTATATCTCTTTTCAAAGAGGTTGGCAATCACTCCATCGAAAGGAGCAGTCAACGTAGCTTGTTCCATATCATATTGAGCAGATTCATATTGAGCTTTGCTCTGCTCATACCCGCTTTTTACTTTTGCCAGTTCCAGCACATCAGCAGGTATCACCTTCAGATTATCGGGAGCATATCCTTGTCCTATCAACACATCCTGCATCTCCAGGGTAGCCTGTGCCAAACTATTTTTATTCTGTACCAACGTATTGTTCAACTTAAACAAATCCAATTGGGCTATTTTTTGACCTTTCCGCACTATATCCCCGTTCTTTACCCAGATATTCGCCACCACTTCCGAGGTACGAAAATACAGGTCGGCATAATCCTGTGCCGTCACTTTCCCGTTACTGATCAATTCATGATTGAAAACCTGCTTTTTCAGCGGCATCACCGTCACCTCATTGGGTAAAGAAGGAAGAACTGTTTCCACCCCTTCTTTTTCCGTTGTTTCCTTTTTTTCTCCCGAGCAGGCAGTGAAAGAAACGGCTAATAATAAGCCTGATGCAAATATGTGTAATTTCATGATCATATTTTGTGATATCTATAACAAATAAAAACTTTTTATTTTGAAAAAACTAATTTTCGGGTACTTTTTTCAATAGTTCCCGTGCTTTCCGTCTCATCTGCTTGATAGCGGTAGATTGAATTTTCGGTTCTTTCTCCAATACCGTCTGTACCATCTGCTCCAATTTGTCACACTGATAAAAAGCCGGTTCCGCATATAAATGAGCCAATAGATAATAAGGATAAATTCGTCCGGGTAACCGATGGACAGCACGCATGAACCAATATTCCGCACTATCATAGTGCTTCATTTCCTGTTCATTTTTCCCGATAATATTTAGTATCATGGGATCGCCACTCACTTTCAAGGCCTCTTTCAGTACCTTGTTAGACAGTTCGGGTTCATGCAGTTTATGCAAGGCATGGCCATACTCAAACATAAAGCGAGCATTCCCTTTCATTTCTTTCTGAATTTCAGCATAACTTTCTACTGCTTGCCGGTAAGCTCCCGAGTGGTAAAACATACGGCTTTTGGTCCATTGCTTACAAGCTTCTACAGTCTTGGATTTCTGCTGATATTTACAGAAACAGCCATAGCTTCCGATTAACAATAAAACAGTAAACAAAATGCGAGGCCAAACTTTCTCTAAAGGAAGAACACGGATACCGCAAGCTAATACTAATATAATCAAAGCCGAAACAAACGCTGGAAATTGTAGTGGATAAGAAGAAAACGCAAATACCGCTAAAGATAGCAATGCGCCGCATAGTCCATAGATGCCTTGTTTATGACCTATGTACATGCTCCCACCTAGTATCAACAACCCGATGCAAAGCACAGGTATTCCCCAGGCAATGGCTACTTGCAGATATTCATTGAAAACATATTCGGGAGCACCTGCCACAAGTTCCTCCGTTGCCGTATAATTTCCGGCTGCAAAATAATTCTCCTGCGCTTGTCCGTAAGCAGCCGGAACACTGTTCCATCCGCATCCTGTCCATGGGTGCTCACTGACAGCTTGGGCAGCAATTTTCCACATAAACAGACGGCCGTCTGCCGAATCCTTTTTCATTTGATAAATGCCACCCAATGCTATACCGCCCAAAATAAAGGTTACTATGGCAAAAGACACTGCCTGCTTACGATGATGCCTGATATAATGCTGAATTTCCATCTTATAGTGCATACCACAAACATAAATGGAAGAGACCGCCGCAGCTATCCATGCCGAGCGGCTCATTCCGGCAGGCAACACACAAAGAATCAATAGCATGACAGCTAAAGCAACATAATAAGGTATGGTTTTCTTACCCTCTTTCCGCTTTAACCATTCATACAGGCAGATAGGGAATATCATGGCAAGGTAGCCTGAATAAGGACCGGGATTATAGAATGAACCGGTCAAAGCATAGAGAGAATGGTTGGAATAGGTAAAGCCATATACCTGACGGATGCCCCACACGGCTTCCATTCCTCCGTATAGAATAAACACCCATGAAACGACAGCCGAAAGACATTCCTTAATCCGTGCCGGAAAAAGAAATATCAACAGGGCAAAAGCTGCCGATGAAAGAACTCCACAGGCATACATCCACCGCCAGTCATCCGCCAAAATATCGGATGACAGTGAAGACGTACTACAACACACCACGCTGAGACACAACGCAACCGGTATGCCTGCCACCAATGCTATTCCATATTTCAGCCATTTATTTTCCATTTCTACCACCAAACTTGTTTCCCGTCTTCGTATGTAAAAATCCGCTCTTCTTTTCCTTGAGTATGATTTTTTAACCACAATAAAGCGCCTTTAGGCACATCATCATAATGAAGTTTATTGTCGACTGCTAATTTTCGCCCTAAACTAATCCATTTCATATTCCAATAGAACAATTCATATTCATTATCGACACATATTTCATTACTATCATGTATTATTGCATTATTACTTCCATAATATGGGTATTTACGGTAAAGTATAATACTTTCTTTTTCTGTACTAGCACACAGCTCTTTTATGGTTCCATCTTCTAAAAGAATTATAGGAAACCCTATAGGTTTATTATTCAACCGCCCATTTTGGCTGATAAATGCTAAGAAAACGATCCCCTTTCCTTCGTTTAAATAAGTTCTTATTTGATTATCTCCCCATAAAATTCCTCTCCCGACTGATTCAAACAAAACACTTCCATTCATCACCTTTGATAAAGCAACAGGAACCCAGTCATGATTATTAAAAGTACAAAGACTGATTAATTGTTTATCTTTCTGTGAAGGCACTCTAAAGGTTAAATCAGAAAGAGGCATAGCATATTCGGATGTAACGTCACATAGTGGAATATCATATTTTTTCCTATAAATCTTAGAAATCTTGTATACAACTTCATTTTTTCCTTCAGGGCCATATCCCACTTCTATAAAATCACCAGTAGCATCTTTCACCACATTCCAACAATGCGAAGAACTCCTATTAGCCCATGCCGGAACATAATCAATAGAAGCAGGGATTCCAATGGCACGTAAAGACAAAGCTAAAAATGCCGCCATATCATCACAAGTACCCCAACGGGTCTGTAGCATTTCAGCATAAGACTGTTTATAAGGATATTTAGTCATTCCTATATTATAACGCATTCCACCTAATTTTATGATACGAAGGGCCAATTCTCGTGGAGACATTAAAGAATCCAATAAATGACCAAACTTTTGAAAACCTTCCTCGCGCCAATTCGATAATGGCTCATGGTCTATACGGTAAGGCAAAATATAATGACAGAATTCATCAAATGAACAGTAATCTTTTATTTTTCCATTCTCCCATATTTTAAAAGCATATTCAATATTTTTTATTAAATAATCTCCCGTTATAACTTTTATATCTTCAATCTTACTAAAACCTGCCAACTGTCGTTTAGAAATAGAATCAAATCCATGCCAAATCTTAGAATATCGCACATCCCAACTTATAGGATCATTTTGTGGGATAATCTTCAAAAAGTTCTTATATCTATCCAACGAATCATAAGGGAGTATTGAATATTTACCAGGCATATTTTCAATCAAAAAACAGGCAGCACGGTATTTCAAGCTATCATGTTTAAAATGCTTCAACACTTTTTCCAACTCCGCTTTATTATGTTTAGCCTGCTGCAAAGCAATATCCAAATGACTTACTCCATTCGTACAAGCAGAAAGAAGAATTACAAAAACAAAATATACACCACAAACTCTCATACTACTTTATCTTTTTAAATATCCTGTCCATACGTATTTCATCCGTCACTCCATTCTTAGACTTCCATATCAATGTCGCCTTTCCTACAATATATTCCTCCGGCAAAGGCCCCCAATAGCGCGAGTCCTGAGAATTATAACAATTATCACCACCCATGAAATAATAATTGTGCATAAAAACATAATGCTCCACTTCCCGCCCATTTAAATAAAAATGTCCGTTACTTGCTATTAATTTATCTTGTTGCTCCCATTCTATAAGATTGCGATAAAGCAAATAATGTTTATCATCCATCACAATAGTATCCCCACGGGAAGGAAGATAAAAAGGACCAAAATCTTTAATACTCCATTTTAAGATGGTATCACCGGGATAAGCAAAAAAACAATTTTCCTGTATCATTTTCTCCACATTCCTCGGTTTCTCCAAAAAATGCGCCAAACTGTTTTGTGAAACTATATTTCCTAATTCCTTATCATAACCTCTGACCCTATATCGGGTGTCCCTTATTTCAACAGTATCACCCGGCAATGCGATACACCTCTTTACATAATAAAGCATCAGGTTAAACCCTATACTGTCCCATCGTTCCGGATAAGGGAAATTAAAGACCAATACCTCATTGCGTTGAAATTCACTGAATCCCTTCAAACGATCGATGTGTAGCGGCTTATGTTGCCGGGCATCACCAAGGCTGAATATACGTGGTCCTTTCAACATTTTATTGACAAGCACATAGTCACCCGGTATCAGAACCGGCTCCATGGAGTCAGAAGGTATGGCAAATGAGGCAAAAACAAATATCTGTAATAACAACCAAATAATCATCATTAACAAACTCCCTCCGGTCACACAAACCAGCAAGTTATATAAAACGCCTATGTATTTCTTTATATACCTCATTTTAAATCTTAAAAGGTTGGAAATTTCTGCCGCCCGTTCTGCATAAAGAAAATATGTTCTTCACGCCCACGGGTCAGATCGCGCAACCAGAACAATGCATTGTCCGGCACAATCCAGTCCAAACAGGTAGTATCAGCCCGCTGTTTTCCCAAACTCTTCCATCCTTCAGTACCGGCATGACAGAATAACTCATAAGTATCACCCGGAGAAATAAAATTGTCGTCATTCCGGGGCATATACTCCAGACAATCTATTACTGAAGCCCCACCCAAATCAACAACAACCTCCCCTCCTTTGTCTAAAGACAAATAATAAGAAAGAGGATCACCATCCGCCACATGCTTTGCCAGCACATGTATATTTCCTTTTTCCGTAGGACTCCCCCAAACCGCTATCGGAGAAACAGCCTTGCCATTGGCATAAAATGTCATTTCTGCCAATTCCGCATATTTATCATTGTCAGCCTTATATCTTATGTAACGGCACTTAACCGGCTTATTCAGGAAGATTCTATTCCTTGCTATCACGGGAGTATCCGCTATCTCATATAATCTCTTTCCATCTTCAAAGTCTTTCGTCATACTTCCCTCAAAAGTACCTCCCACCACATGGCTCATAAAGCTGCGCAACCAACCATATACCGGATATTTTCTATACAAACGAACCTTTACTGTTTTCTCCCAATCCGGAAGAAACGTATTTATTTCTCCACCTGCAAACCAAAAGGGGAAGCCGGAAGGATAATAATTGCCTTTGGTATATTTCATGGGAAGATATACCAGTTCCGATTCTAGATTAGGTATTTCCATCTTGCCGCTTGCCGAACGTGCACAGGCACAACTCCACCAATGCGCTTCGTGGAAATGGGCCAGATAACAAACCTCATCATCAGGAATACCGGTAAGTATGCGTAACGTATCCGGATAATATGCATAACTGACATCTTTCATATAAGGGTGATAGAATAAAAGCGGCATTGATTTCCAATCATCTCCCAGATGTGCTGCCTTTTCTTCTTGAAAACCATACATGGGCCTGTAAACCTTGCCACGTTTATACCCTCCCGTATCCCTACTCCCCCTTACAGCCTCCGAAGCTATATACCAAATAGGTACATCGCGCCCTGTCGTGTCACGAACAACATTCCACACATGTCCCCCTCTGGCATCCGTATCTTCCATACAAGGAATGCCGACAGCCCGAAATGCATAAGTCACTATATCCGCCGCATCCACGCAACTACCATATCGATGGCTGAATAAATATCTGGGACCGATATGAGGCAGTTCAAAGTCTTCACAATAAATAAAGACAGGTTCTTGTAGATGCCTGCTTACCAAATTCGCGGCCTCCACCACATCACTGCCTTTATATATGGAATCTAATAAATATCCATATTTCTTTTCATAAAGTTCACGCCATTCTTCCAGCGGTTCATCCCCTATACGATAAGGCAACAAGTATTCACAAAAATCTTCAAATGAAAGAGAACGGTTCCATGGACGTTTCTGCCAATTATCAAAAGCACGGTCTATATTGTCTATCAAGTATTCGGCTGTGATAATATGGGCATCATATATTTTAGGAAGATTACGATAGGTATAATGCCCCCAACGTCTGGCATAAGTCTGGTCTATTTGTCCGAAAGGACTATAATAAGTACGTACACGCTTCACACTATCCATTTCACCTCCCTGTTGGTAGGAATAGCAATGAGGCATATTCCGTATCAAAAATTTAGCCGCTTCCAATTTTAAAGAATCATAGGTATAATGCTGAAGCAGTATCTCCAATTCCAAACGATTAGAAGTAGCAAAATCTAAAGCATGTTTCAATTGTTTCTGCTCAAAAGAAGAGTGGGCACAAGAGATACATACTAATGAAAAAAGGACAAGGAGTCTTGCTAAGAACATAATATTATTCATTTGTTAATTTGGTGGAATAGTATAATTTACCCCTGCGAAAACATAAATTAAAACTAAACTCAAAACACACCTTATTCTTCCCGCTATCTGATACAATCTAAAACACAGGAATTAAATTATGTACCTGAGTAAAACTACATTTCAACCAGTCTGAAGAATCAGACTCAATTGATATTTTTAGTTTCAATAATTAGTTACTTCATCTTATTTTCAGAAAAGGAGAGAATAAGGATTCACACTTACAATAAAATAAAGATACTATATTTGTCATCGTACTTTACTAAAT
>OJKO01000530.1_pt1 | contig 15202 bp, 12 predicted proteins | sample 1596541 | NCBI WGS metagenome assembly OJKO01 (sample SAMEA4350163, study PRJEB24818) | metagenome | biome: human; feature: gut; material: faeces | place: Denmark | collected 2013-09
GTCGTAGCGCCTGCGTGTTCCGCTCGGCTTGTCAAACAGGTGTCCATGACCATCAGTGCACCATAAAACCGCCTTCGACCACATGGTTTTCGGCCAATGTGGTCGAAGGCTTGCCCTTCGGCGTGTTGTGGATGGAATGTGGACGAATATCCACTTATCCACATCGTCGGCACGACGACGATTCCGTGCGCGGAACCGAGGCATGGGCGCGCCCGCCAAGGCCATGCCTTATGGCAAACTGGTTGACGATTCTTTGACTTCAGGAGGCATATATATGAGCGGCTCAAGTGACGCGCTGGCCACGGTGACCTTGCGGGTGAACAGGTTCACGCCGCGTCCCGAACGCGGCCGTGAACGAGGCGGCTCGCCGTTCGCTAGGAAGAGCTCTCCCTTCGGCGATTCCGGATCCGCGCGCAGGCGTCCGCGAGGCAAGCAGTGGGTGCAGGATTACGTGGTGCCGGCGCGTCCGGAGGACACCGTGCTTGACTGCCTGCTCAAAGTCAAGCGCACCATCGATCCGACGCTTGCCTTCCGTTATTCGTGCGGTCATGGCATGTGCGGTTCCGATGCCGTGTCCATCAACGGCACGCCTACGCTTCTGTGCACCGCCACGGTGAAGGCTTGGGCAAAGCAGCCGTCCGACGCACAGGTGGATGAGGACGGCTTCCGTCATACGGGCGAAGACGTTCAACCCGCGCAAACGCAGGATGCCGACGATTTGGGTGTCATCGAGCTCGCACCGCTGCCCGGTTTCCCCGTGCAGCGTGATCTGATCGCCGATATCGACCAGATGCTTGACCAAATCAGGAAACTCAAGCCGTATCTGCAGGCCAGTGGCGAACTCGCCACCACCGCGGACGGCAAGATCAACGCATTCGAATATCTGCAGAATCCCCAGCAGCTCGCCAAGTATGAGCTGCTGAGCAACTGCATAGCCTGCGGCACCTGTGAGGGAAGCTGTCCGGTATATGCAGGCGGCGAGGCGTTCATCGGCCCTGCGGCTCTTATCGCCGCCTCCCGTTTCATCAATGATTCACGCGACGGCCAGACGGATGCACGTATGGATGCCATCGATTCCGCCGATGGCATCGCCGCGTGTCAGTCGGTGCGCGCCTGCACGCGTGAATGCCCGCGTGGCATCGATGTCGGTGAGGAGATCTGGCAGCTGATCGCCCAAATCAAGGAGCGCTGAAATGGATAGGACGTCATATACCAATCTCGCGAAATCGTGGGAGTACGTCGAGGATCATGCGTTCTCACGCCAGTCTGCCGAACTCAATGCGATCAGGACCGCGGCCGAGGAAGCCGGCATTCCCCAAGGATCCGCGGCGCAGGCCGAATTGCTGCGCATGCTGGTGCGAATGTTGGACGCCTCGTCGGTAATCGCCATCGGCACCGGTTCCGTGGTGGAGACGATGCAGCTGATCAACGGTCTTGACAATGCAGGCCAGCTTACGGCCGTCGATTCGTCCACGCAGGGCATCGCGCTGATTCGCAAACTGTTCAATCGTCTGTCCGATGACACCGAAACCACATTGCGTGCCGTGAACGCGTCCGCAGGTGTGTTTCTGCCCCGTCTGAACGCCGAGAATTACGATTTGATCGTCGTGGCCGGCGATCCGGAGAATTATGCGGCGGCTTTCGCGCAGGCTCCACGCCTGCTGAAACCGCATGCCGCGATTGTCTTCACCGATGTACTTGCCTTTGATTCGGCCACATCGGCCGGCGGCGTGCTGAATCCCGCCAATCGTGATGCCAAATCCATCGCGATGCGCGAATTGCTGGAAACGGTGGAGTCGGATGAACGGTTCGTCACTGCGTTGACGCCGACCGGCACTGGTCTGCTGGTTGCCGTCAAGAAATAGACCAATCAGATTAATCAGCCGTGCCGCAATGGCACGATATGTTGAAAGGGCCACGCATGGGAATGCGTGGCCCTTTCAACATATGGAAATCCCTTTTACTGTTCCTGGTGGGTGCCGATTATCTGGCTGACCACCACGGTACCGTCTTCCAGCACCGTCTCAACTTCGTTCATGGCATCTTCGTCGCCGGTATGGTGCTTATGCTTCGTACCGTCCTCCAGTTCGAATCGTTTGGATTGATGGCTCAGCAGAATACCTGAGATCACGGCTGCGACCATGGACCCCACCAGGACGCCGAAACGGGCTTCAGCCGATAGTTCGGCATCCTGATATGCCAGCGACGCGATGAGAAACGACACCGTGAAACCAATGCCGCAGGCGCAGGCGGCGGGGAACATGTCGCGCACGCGCAGCCCTTTGGCCATCTTCAGACCGCCCACGTGCGTGGACAGCCATGCGGTGGTCATGATGCCCAGAGGTTTGCCGACCACGAGCGCCACCATCACGGCAACGACCACCGGCGAGACGAACAGCGCCAAGGTCAACGACTCGAAGTGCACACCAGTGGCGAACAGTGCGAAGATCGGCAACGCCAGCAGTGCGGAGAACGGCTGCAGCTTGTCGGCGTAACGTTCCGCACGCGGCGTCTTCTCACCGAAACGCTCATGGGCCGGCGTGAGCAGTCCCACGAGCACGCCGGCCAAAGTGGGGTGCACGCCGGCTTCGAACATCATGACCCATGCCAGCACGCCCACGATGGCCACGGCCAACCACGGTACCTTGCGCATGCGGACCAGAAAGTACCAGACGACCGCGCATACGGCTATGCCAAGGAACCAGTACCATGCGTTCACCGATGAGAAGAACACCGCGATCAGGATGATGGCCAGCAGGTCGTCCACTGTGGCCAATGTCATCAGAAAAGCGCGGATGGATCCCGGCAACGCTTTGGCGAACAGGGCCAATACGGCCAATGAGAACGCGATATCCGTGGCTGTGGGCACCGCCCAGCCATTGGACATCTGTGCGAAGGAGAACGACGTTCCTGAAGCGATGACGAGTTGCCCTGATCCTGCCGCCGCGAACAATGAGATCACGCCGATGAACAGTACCGGCGGCGCAAGCATACCGCCAACCGCGCACAGCATCGGCACGGCCGCGGCTTTGGGATTGGACAGTGATCCCGTGGTGAGTTCCTGCTTCAATTCCAGGCCTACGGTCAGGAAGAACACCGTCAGCAGGCCATCCTGCACCCAATGGCCCAATCCCATGTCGATATTGGTGTGTGGAATGGCTATACGGAAGTTCTCAAGCTGTTCGAACGCATGCGCGGTGAACGGCAGATTGGCGAGCAATAGGCCGGCAAGAGCGAAACCGAGCATAATCAGACCGGATATGCGGTCGGACGCAGCTATGCGTCGGATTGTTGCCCAGGTTCCCCTCTTCGATGTGGCCATCATGCTCCTTGTCTTGCGGTCCCCGTTCGACCGCAGTATCCGTAAACGTAGTATCAAGTGTATCGGAGGGTCTTGGCGTTCATCCCTGCCGCATATTGCGCTCCGCTGTGCGCGCAATCAATTGCAGGCTTCACAAAAATCCACGGAAAATAAAGAAAGCCTCCTCCGCATTCGCGAAGGAGGTTCATGTGCGCGAGACAGGATTCGAACCTGCGACCTGCTGATCCGTAGTCAGCTGCTCTAATCCGCTGGGCTACTCGCGCAACGTCATCTCATTTCTTTGCGCCACCTGATGACTGGTGGCTGGTGCGCGAGACAGGATTCGAACCTGCGACCTGCTGATCCGTAGTCAGCTGCTCTAATCCGCTGGGCTACTCGCGCAACGTTGTCTTGTTTTCGGCAACTCGAATAAGATACACCCAAATGAACTCCAGGCAAAATCTCGGCGTGTCGCAGGAGTTTTCGGCCTTACGCCTCACGTAGACGAGGAATTTTCTGCGTCGACACCTTGAATAGTTTCGGAGTGCCCGATCCGGTGACGGCGGCTTCGTCGACGACCACCTCTTCGACGCCTTCCATGCTGGGAAGACGGAACATGGTGTCCTCCAGCGTCTTCTCAATAATCGAACGCAATCCACGTGCGCCCGTACCCCGCCGAATCGACGTCGCCGCAATCTGCCGTATCGCCCCTTCGGTAAAGGTCAACGTCACCCCATCGACGGCGAATAGCTTCTGGTACTGCTTGACCAGCGCGTTTTCCGGTTCGACGAGGATTCGGGCCAAATCGTCTTCGGTAAGTTCCTCAAGCACGCTGACTACCGGCAGACGTCCGATGAACTCCGGCAATAATCCGAAATCAGCCAGATCATCGGCGGAGACCTGCGCAAGCAGCTCACGCTTGGGAACCTCATGGTCATGCCAGGCCGCACCGAAACCGCTTTCCCTGGCGCCCAACCGTTGCGCCACGATGTCGGCGAGTCCCACGAACGCGCCACCGCAGATGAACAGTATGTCGCGGGTGTCGATCTGCACGGTTTCCATTTCACGATGCTTGCGGGTCCCTTCCACCGGCACGGAGGCGACGGTGCCTTCAAGGATCTTGAGCAGCGCCTGCTGCACGCCCTCGCCGGACACGTCACGCGTGATGGAGGTGTTTTCGCCGCTTTTACGGGCGATCTTGTCGATTTCGTCGATATATACGATGCCCTGCTGCGCACGCGCCACATCCCCGTCAGCAGCCTGGATGAGGCGCTGCAGCACGGTTTCGACGTCATCGCCCACATATCCTGCCTCGGTGAGCGTGGTGGCGTCCGCTATGACGAACGGCACGTTCATCACATGGGCCAGCGTCTGCGCGAGATATGTTTTGCCCACGCCGGTCGGTCCGAGTAGCAGGATGTTCGATTTCGCCACTTGCACGCCCTCGAACGAATCGTCATGTCCATGCATCCGTTCCTTGCCGATTCGCGACGACTCGCGCATTTCCATGTTGACGCGCTTGTAATGGTTGTACACCGCCACTGAAAGTGTCTTTTTGGCGGACTCCTGGCCTATGACGTGATTGTCGAGGTAGGCGCTGATCTGTGCCGGCTTGGGCAGTTGCAGGATATTGAGCTGGGCGTCCTTGTCCCGTTCCTCGGAAATGATGTCCACGCACAATTCGATGCATTCGTCGCAGATGGCCGCGCCCGAACCGGTGACCAGTTTGCGCACCTGGCTCTCGGACTTGCCGCAGAACGTGCATCTCGGCACCGCATCGTTGTAGCTGACCACGCGTCCCATTCGCAACCTCTTCGTTTCACATATCTGCCGTTTAGAAAACACAATACCCCTGCCGCGACCCGGCAGGGGTATTGCATTTGTGAAGATATCATTCCACCGCAGGCTCAGCTGCGATGTTCCAGCACCTCGTCAACGATGCCGTATTCCTTGGCCTCCTGGGCCGTCAGGAACGTGTCCACTTCGATGTCCTTGCGGATCTTCTCGATGTCACGACCGGTATGCTTGGCCAGCGTGTTCTCCAGCCATTCACGCATACGCAGCATCTCCTTGGCCTGGATTTCAATCTCCGTGGCCTTGCCGAAGCCCTGGTCGATGGCCGGCTGGTGGATGAGCACGCGGGCGTTCGGCAGCATCAGACGTTTGCCTTTGGCGCCGGCGGCCAGCAGGATGGCCGCGGCCGAGGCGGCCTGGCCGAGGCATACGGTCTGCACGTCCGGCTTGATGTACTGCATGGTGTCGTAGATGGCGGTCATGGCCGTCATGGAACCGCCCGGCGAATTGATGTACATCATCACGTCACGGTTCGGATCCTGGCTTTCCAAAACCAGCAGCTGGGCCATGATGTCATCGGCGGAGGTGTCGTCCACCTGCACGCCCATGAAGATGATGCGATCCTCGAACAGGCGGGTGTACGGATCCTGCCTCTTGTATCCGTACGGGGTCTTTTCCTCGAACTGCGGCAGAACGTAACGGTTCTGCGGTGCGAACGCGGCCTCACGCGCCGCAGCCCTCTGGAAGCCGACCACACCGGTCGGTCCGGCCAGACGTTCGGCGCGGGCTACAAACTGTGCTTCTTCGCTTGCCATGGTCACTCTCCCTTGGTGGCGCTCATCGTGTCGTGGGTGGAAACGAGCTTGTCCACGAAGCCGTACTCCAACGCTTCTTGGGCGGTGAACCAGTGGTCGTACTCGTTGTCGCGGTAGATTTCCTCGACGGTGTGTCCGGTCTGCTCGGCGGTCAACTCGCTCATGGTCTTTTTCATGTCCATGATCAGCTCGGCGTTGATGCGCACGTCAGTGGCGGTGCCGCCGATGCCACCGGACGGCTGATGCATCAGCACACGCGCATGCGAGGTCAGGAAGCGCTTGCCCTTGGTACCGGAGCTCAGCAGGAACTGGCCCATGGATGCGCACATGCCCAAGCCCACGGTGGCCACGTCCGGCTCGATGAGCTGCATGGTATCGTAGATGGCCATGCCCGCGGTGATGGAGCCGCCCGGGGAATTGATGTACAGCCAGATATCCTTTTTCGGATCCTCGGCGGCCAGCATCAGCATCTGCGCGCAAATGCGGTTGGCCATCTCGTCCTTGACTTCCTCACCCATCCAGATGATGCGGTCCTTGAGCAGGCGGTTGAAAATCGGATCGGTGGGTCCTGCCGGCATGTCTTCGCCAGCCATGACGGGCAGGGGTGCACTAAGGTTGCTCACCTTGTCTCCTTTTCCAGTGTTCTCTATAGTTTCACAGCCTACCGCTTCGAAGCGACGGGGAACAAAATTGCGCCCACAGTGGAGAAGCCGACGGCGAAAACACGGTTATTTGCGTTTCGCGCCGATGCGGAAGGCGGTAATCAGGCAGCAGATTGCAACGGCGACAATCACGATCATGACGGTGAACGTCCAACTGCCGCCAACCGCCGTGGCATGGCTGAATGCCTCGGTTCCTTCCTTGCCAGCGCCGGCCTGGGCCACAGACAGCACCGTGGAGAACAGCGCGGTTCCGGCTGCGCCACCGAACTGCAGGCAGGTGTTGAACACGGCGTTGCCATCCGGCATGAATTGCGGCGCAATGCTGCGCAACGCATTGGTCATGATGTTGGAGAAGCCAAGCGCATAGCCAAGTCCGAAGATGAAGTAGAAACCGGCAAGCGTGGCCGGCGTCAGCCGCATGGAGAAGACCAGCAGCAGGATCGGGCCGCAGATCGCCAGGAAGAACGCGCCCAGAATCGGGCGGACAGGGCCGAAACGGTCGTACAGCGTGCCGCCGATCGGTGCGAAGAAAGCGCCGATCAACGCGCCCGGCAGCACCAGCGCGCCTGCCAGGAACGCGTTCGTTCCCAGGGAAAGCTGGGCAAGATTGGTGATCACATAGCCGAAGCCGATGCCGACGATTGGCAGCAGCATGTAGGCGATCAGATGCAGCAGCACCATCGGATCACGCAGCCATCCCAAGCGAATCAGCGGCGAGAAGGAACGACGGGACGACCATCCGAAGAAGAAAAGCGATCCCAAGCCGACGATCAGGCTGATCACTGCGAAAATCGCCGGCGCTGTAGCCACACCACCCGAAACGGCGGCGGCAACAGCCACGCCCGCCTGGTTCAGGAACATCACTAGACCGCACAACGCCAGCACAATCGCCGCGAACTGCAGCGGATTCAGATGCGCCTCTTCCGTCGGACGGTGCTGTTCGATGCATTTGAGGCCGACAGGCAGCGAAATCAGCAGAATCACGGGAATGACGATGACGAAAATCGCACGCCATGGCAGAATGCTCGACACCGCGCCACCCACGGTCGGGCCGATGGCGGGCGCCACGGTGATGACGAGCGAACCGACGCCCATCAGTCGTCCGACCTTGCTGCGTGGGGACTGTTCGAGAATGATGTTCATCATCAGCGGTGTGGCCACGCCAGAGCCGATGCCCTGGATGATGCGGGCTACTAGAATCACCGGGAACGCATGGCCGAAGATCATGGTCAGCGAGCCAAGCACCGCAAGCGCCACCGCGGCGAGGAACAGGACGCGATGCTTGAATTTGCGGTTAAGATACGACGACAGCGGCATGGTGGCTGCGACCGTCAGCAGGTAGATGGTGGTGATCCACTGCACAGTAGCAGTGTTCACGTTGAATTCCCGCATGAGCTGTGGGAACAGCACCGTCATCACGGTTTCGGTGAGGATGCCGATGAAGGCGAGCGAGCCGACCGCCACGATGGCGCCGATGAGTTTGCCGGGAATGCGTTCGTCCGGCGTTTCCTTGATGTTTTCGCTATTGTTCCGATTGTTATGGTCGGTGGTTTCGAGCGTTGTATTCCGTTCTTTCATAATCACTTTCCGCGCACTTTTTCCTGCGGCCATGTGCGACGCCGCGATTGACGCATGGGCCTTGCAAAGCAAGCAGGCGTCAACCCCAGCGAAGAATTTTAGCGGAACCCCTGACCCAATGCCTGCAGGAAATGAACATCAGGCGTTGCGCTGGCCGGAACGGCCGTCACCGTTATCGTCCTCTTCGTGCAGAATCTTCCGAATCCGCTCCAATCTCGGCTTGACCTCATGCTCGTAACCGCGGTCGTTCGGATGGTAATACTCGCGCCCCTGCAATTCGTCAGGCATGTACTGCTGTGGCGCCACCGCGCCCGGCCAATCGTGCGCGTACCGGTAGCCTTCGTGGTTGCCCCAGCTTTTCATCAGCGCGGTCGGCGCATTGCGCAGATGCAGCGGCACTTGGCCGATAAGCCCCGCGTCCACATCGGCGAGCGCCGCGTTGATGGCGTTGTAGCTGGCGTTGGATTTGGGCGCGGTGGCGACGGCGAGCGCCGCTTCGGCAAGAATGATGCGCGCTTCGGGCATGCCGATCATGGCCACTGCCTGCGCCGCGGCTACGGTGACTTGCAGGACCTGCGGGGCGGCCATGCCGACTTCCTCGGATGCGGCGATCATGATGCGTCGTGCGATGAAGCGCGGGTCTTCCCCCGCGCGCAGCATGCGGGCCAGATAATGCATGGTGGCGTCCGGATCGGAGCCTCGCATGGATTTGATGAACGCTGAGATGACGTCGTAGTGGTCGTCTCCGTCCTTGTCGTAACGCACGGTGGCCACGTCCATGACCTTCGACACCACATCAGGCGTGATGATGGGCCGTTTCGCGCCTTTTTTGCGTTCTTTGTCACCAGTGAGCGCGCCGGCCGCGGCTTCGAGGATGGTCAGTGTCTTACGTGCGTCGCCGCCGGCCATGCGGATGATCTCATCCACAGCCTCGTCGGTGATTCTGATTTCGTTGTCAAGGCCGTGTTTGCTTGCGATGGCGCGATTGATCAGCGTTTTCAGATCGTCCGGTTCCAGCGATTCGAGTTTGACGACCACGGATCGGCTGAGCAGCGGCTTGATGACGGAGAAGCTTGGGTTTTCCGTGGTGGCCGCGATGAAGGTGACGTCGCGGTTTTCCACACTGGGCAGCAACGCATCCTGCTGTGATTTGGAGAAGCGGTGCACCTCGTCGATGAACAACACCGTTTCCTTGCCTTCGGAGACGAGACGTTCGTGCGCGCGTTTGAGCACGTCACGCACGTCCTTGACGCCGGAGGTGACCGCGGACAGTTCCTCGAAGACACGGCCGGACTGTTTGGCGACGATATAGGCGAGGGTGGTTTTGCCGACTCCGGGAGGTCCGAACAGGATGATGGAGCTCGGTGCGGTGAGCGAGCCTTTCGAAGCGGGGTTGGCGAGTCTGCGCAATGGCGACCCCTCCCCCAATACCCGTGATTGCCCCACCACATCGTCGATGCTCGCTGGGCGCATGCGTACGGCAAGCGGGCGCGTCACATCATCCGGCGCGTCCATCGCGGCAAACAAATCGTCAGTCATGCTTTCCACTGTACCGCAACACACCCAACAATTCGAACACACGTTCGATGCATGCGTTCGCCCCAACCGGTAGACTGGCAAGCATGGCAGACGATACGAATTATGGCTCGCTGGGCGCGTTGGCGCCGAATTGGGACGAGGGCGAGCGCAACATCGACACGGATGAGATCTATGAGCGTTTCTTCACCTGGGTGGAGGACGTCAAAGGCGTGGAACCGTGGCCGCATCAGGAGGAGGCCATCATGGATCTGCTGGCCGGCGACCATGTCATTTTGAACACTCCGACCGGTTCGGGCAAGTCGCTGGTGGCGCTCGGCATGCATTTCGCCGCGTTGTGCACGGGCCGCCGTTCCTATTACACGGCTCCGATCAAGGCTCTGGTGTCTGAGAAGTTCTTCGACTTGGTTGAAGTTTTCGGCCGCGAGAACGTCGGCATGATCACCGGCGACACGCATATCAACGCGGATGCGCCGATCATCTGCTGCACCGCGGAGATCCTCGCCAATCAGGCGTTGCGCGAGGGCCGCCACGCCGATGTCGGCTGCGTGGCGATGGACGAGTTCCACTATTACGGCGATCCCGAGCGCGGCTGGGCTTGGCAGGTGCCGCTGCTTACGCTGCCGGATACGCAGTTCCTGTTGATGAGCGCGACGCTGGGCAATGTCGATGCAATCGCCGACAAGCTTGAGGACATGACGGACACCGACGTGGATATCATCGCCGATGCGCCACGTCCCGTGCCGTTGACGTACGAATACACACTCGACCCGTTGGAGAAGACGGTGGAATTGGCGTTCGGCAAGGGCGAGACGCCGATTTACGTGGTGCATTTCTCTCAGGATGCCGCGTTGGAGACCGCCAACGCGCTGGCCAGCACGGGCGTGTCCAGCAAGGAGCAGCGCGCCGCGATCGCGGAAGCCATCAAGGGCACGAAGTTCACCACCGCGTTCGGCAAGATCCTGCAGCGTCTGTTGCGTACCGGCATCGGCATCCACCATGCCGGCATGCTCCCCCGCTATCGTCGTCTGGTGGAGCAGCTCGCCCAGCAGGGACTGCTGCCAGTGATCTGCGGCACCGACACGCTTGGTGTCGGTATCAATGTGCCGATTCATTCCGTGGTATTGACCGCGTTGACCAAGTTCGACGGCACGAAGATGCGCAAGCTGCGCGCCCGCGAGTTCCATCAGATCGCAGGACGCGCCGGACGCATGGGCTTCGACACGGAGGGTCTGGTCATAGCCGAAGCCCCCGAATTCGAAATCGAGAACGCCAAGGCTCTGGCCAAGGCAGGCAACGATCCGAAGAAACTGAAGAAGGTCAAGCGCAAGAAGGCTCCTGAAGGTTTCGTAACGTGGAACGAGAACACGTTCGACAAGCTTATCGACGCGGCTCCGGAAACACTGGTGCCGCATATGAAGATCACCCATTCCATGGTGTTGAACGAGGTGGAGCAGGGCGGCGACGCCCGCTACCGCATCGACCGGCTTATCGACGATTCGGCGCAGACTCCGGAGCAGAAGGAGCGCCTGCACGCCCGCGCGGACGAGATCTTCCAGACCTTGTTCGACACGAACGTCATCGAGACCGAAGACCGTGACGATGGCGGCAAGGATTATTTCATGACCGTGGACATGCCGGACGATTTCGCCCTCGATCAGCCGCTAAGCCCGTTCCTGCTGGCCGCGTTGGAACTGCTCGACCCGGAGTCGGACACGTATGCGTTGGATGTGATATCCATGGTTGAGGCCACGTTGGAGGACCCGAAGCAGGTGCTGCGCGCGCAGGAACGTCAGGCGCGCGACGAGGCGATGATCCGCATGAAAGAGGATGGCCTCGACTATGACGAGCGTATGGACAGGCTTCAGGAGATCACCTATCCGAAGCCGTTGGAGGATATGCTGCAGGCCGCGTTCGATGAATACCGCCATGATGTTCCGTGGGCGAACGACTATTGGCTGAGCCCGAAATCCGTGGTGCGCGACATGGTGGAGACCGCTTCCGATTTCACCGGCTACATCGCCCGCTACAACATCGCCCGTTCCGAAGGCACGTTGCTGCGTTACCTGTCCGACGCCTACCGTGCGCTGGCGCGTACCGTTCCGCAGGAGAAGCGCGACGAACAGCTCGACGACATCATCTCCTGGCTGCGTGTGGTGGTCCGTTCCATCGATTCCTCGCTGGTGGACGAGTGGGAGAACGCGGGAACGGACACCGACGCGTCCGAGGCGGCCGCCAACCTCGCCGCGCCCGGCGCGAAGCAGGCCGTGGTGGAGGACCGTCGCGGACTCACCGTATTGGTACGCAACGCCATGTTCCGCCGCGTGCAGCTCATGGACCTCGACAAGCCGGACGAGCTCGGCGCGCTCGACAAGGACTGGGGTTACGGCGTGCACGAATGGGAAGACACGCTCGACGATTACTACGACGAGCACGAATACGTCAACATCGACGCGAAGGCACGCAGCGGCGAGCTGTTCATCCTCGACGAAAGCAAGGAGAACAGCGAGCATTCCTGGAAGGTGCGGCAGATCATCGACGATTCCGATGGCGACCACGATTGGGCCATCACCGGAACCGTCGACCTGGACACCACACAATCCAGCGGCGAGGTTGTCTTCTTCGACTACAGCGTGTCCAACTGACGGCGCATCTCGTCGGCGTCGACTTCGAGCGGCGGCCAGATCATGTTCATGTTCTTGAGCGTGTTGCGCAGCAGCTCGGAGACGACGGCCCTCGAATACCAACGATTGTCGGCAGGCACCAGATACCACGGCGCCTGCTCGGTGCTGGTGCGCAGGAACACATCCTGCCATGCAGCCATGTAGTCGTCCCAGCGGGCGCGCGCCTCAAGGTCGCTCGGATCGAACTTCCAGCATTTGGTCGGATCATCGAGACGGCTCAGGAAGTGGCGTTTCTGCTCGTCTTTGCTGACCACGAGGAAGATTTTGATGATGGCGCATCCGTCGGCCGTCAATTGCGATTCGAATCGGTTGATTTCGTCGTACCGTGCCTGCCACACTTCTTCCGGCTGCGTTTTGTAGATGCGCGGCATGACGATGTCCTCGTAATGGGACCTGTCGAAGATGGAGATCCATCCGTTGTTCGGCAGCTCGCGTTTGATGCGCCACAGATAGTCATGGTCCAGTTCTTCGCCTTTCGGCGCGCCGAAACCGTGATAGTGCATGCCCATCGGGTCGCCTTGGCTGAACACATGTCGTACGATGCCGCCTTTGCCTGACGCGTCCATGCCTTGCAGCACGATCAGCAATCGCCGATGCGAGCCTTTCACGCCATTGGCGTACATAAGCCGCTGGTAACGGGCGATCTCCGACGAGCTGATGGATATGAATCGTTCGGCATCATCCTTGTTGCCGTCAAAACCAGGAGTGGAATCGCCATCTATGTCCGATACCTTCGTGTCGTGATGGAATCGCAATAGCTGGGTCGGCGGCAACGTCCATACCGAGCTCAGTAGTTCGCTCGCTTTGGCGGCGTTCGCCAATCCTTCGGCGACGGAATCGCAATTCTCGCTTTTTTCCAGCCGATCTTCCACTTTGTTCAGCGTTTTCGCGATCGACGACATTCTGGCGTCGTCTTTTTTCGCATCCTTGGTTTTATCCGCCATGTCAAGCCTCCCTGCTTGGTACGGACCACATGCGTGCAGTCCATCGTAGACACGAAAGGGGCCGCTTCCCCGTATTTCGCGGAAAAACGACCCCTACGCGTGTTATGCGATACCGGTGCTATTCGTCGGCTTCGGACTTGTTCTTGTCCTTGCCATCGCCCTTCGTCTTGAACGGATTGTCCTTGATCGGATGTCCATTCTTGTCGAATTTGACCTGGCTTTCCGGATGCGTCTCATCGAAGCCTTGGGCGTACCTGGTCTGACGCCACTGGTGGATGGACGCGTTGGTGCCGCGATGGTGCACATGGTAGACACGCTGCGCGCCACCCAGCGGCACGCCTTCCTTGGCCACGGCGATCTGGTTCACGTTCGACGGATCCATGATGGCGATCGGCGCGACCGGTTCCGGTTCGGCCGGTGCAGCCGTATGCTGCTGCATGCGCGACGGCAGCCATTCGGCCAGCCTGCTTAGCAGCCAGCAGACGATGAAATAGACGACCGCGGCCACCACCAGCGTCTGTAGGATGTTGAAATACATGGAGCCGAGTCGACGTGATTCCTGCAGCAGGTCAGTGTACATGATGATCGAGCCGAGCGCGGTGTCCTTCAACACGACGACCAGCTGGGTCACGGCCGCCGGCAGCATGGCGTAGATGGCCTGCGGCACTTCGATCTGCAACAGCGACTGCGTGCGGGTCAATCCCAAGGCGAGCGAGGCCTCACGCTGGCCGTTCGGCAGGTTGCCCACGCCGGAACGCACCAGCTCGGCCACCACGGATCCGTTGTAGATCACAAGCGCGAGCACCACCGCCCAATACGCGGGGCTGGGCAGACCTGCGAAGGCGAACCAGCGCCAGAAGAAGATCATGAGCAGCAGAACGGGGACGGCTCGTGCGAATTCCACGATCACGCCGGAAATGGTACGGATCAGCAGGCTCGGCAGCAGTCGGCCCACACCAAAGGCCAGGCCGAACACCACGGCTCCGACCACAGCCAGTACGGACGCGCGGATCGTGGCCCACAGTCCCGGCAGATAGAAGTCGGTCCATGCTTCGGCGTCAAGCGCCGGCTTCCACAGTTCCCAGCTCAGCTGGTTCTCGCCGTCCGGCGGATTGTGCAGACGCATGAGGATCAGCACGACCACCACCGCGAAGATGATGCCTGCGATCCAATTGACGATACGGATGGTTTTGCGGCCCTTCGGACCAGGCTGGTCGAACAGCACCGCGCTTTCATTGCTTGCCATGTCGCGTCACCTCCTCACCGCGAGCTTGTTGGACAGATACGTGGTCAGCATGCCGATCGGAATGATCAGAACCACATAGCCGAAGGCGAAGATCAGGAAGATCGGTACGATTTGGTCGGCGTGGTATTCGATCATTTCGCTCATCATCGTCGAGGTTTCGGTGGCCACGGATGCCGCCGCCGCGACGGTGGAGTTTTTCAGCAATGCGATCAGCGTGTTGCCCAACGGTGCCACGGAACCGCGGAACGCCTGCGGCAGGATGATCTGAGTGGCGGCCTGCATGAAGTTCAGGCCCAACGCGCGGGCGGCCTCGGCTTGACCAAGCGGCACGGTGTTGATGCCGGAGCGCAGCGATTCACATACGAAAGCCGCGGTGTACAGGCTCAGGCCCGTCACGGCCAGCCAGAAGAAGTTGGTGGCGAACGTGTCGGAGAAGCTGAACTTCAGCTGCGCGTACGCACCCAGCACCATGAACACCATGATGATGGTCAGCGGCAGGTTCTTGAACAGTTCGACGTAGGCACCGGAAACGGTACGGAGCGAGGCGATCGGAGAAATGCGCATCATCACGAGCATGACGCCCAGAATCGCGGCGAACAACGACGACCACAGGGTCCGCGCGATGTGCATGTTTTATTTTTT
>OJKO01000543.1_pt1 | contig 14959 bp, 10 predicted proteins | sample 1596541 | NCBI WGS metagenome assembly OJKO01 (sample SAMEA4350163, study PRJEB24818) | metagenome | biome: human; feature: gut; material: faeces | place: Denmark | collected 2013-09
CTAACAATGGCGACTAACACGCTGGTACCGCATTACGAGGACAATGACATGGATCGCAAGGATCTCGCCGACTTCGCCAAGCAGAGCACGGATAAGGCCATGGACACCAATCACTCTGTTGCCATGCTCTCCAGGTAGTCGGCGGCATCCTCGGGATCGAGCTCGGAAAGCTCGGCCTCGATCTTGGCGCAGATCGGCAGCGGCTTGTCGCCATCAATGGGCGCCAGGTCCTCGTTGAGCATGTCCTCGTCTACGTTGGCCACATATAGGATGGGCTTCATGGTGAGCAGGAACAGGCCCTTGGCGGCGGCACGCTCCTCGTCGGTCATCTCCATGGACGCGGCGCGCTTGCCTTCGTTGAGCCAGGCAAGCAGGCGCTTGGCGACCTCAAACTTGGGCATGAGCTCCTTGTCGCGCTTGGCCTCCTTCTCGAGCTTGGGCAGCTGCTTCTCGAGCGTGCCCATGTCGGCCAGGATAAGCTCGGTCATGATGGTGTCGGCATCGCCGGAGGGATCGACGAACTCGCCCGTGCGGCCCACCTCACGCATGACGTTGGGGTCCTTAAAGTAGCGCACGACCTCGCAGATGGCATCGGTCTCGCGGATGTTTGCCAAGAACTGGTTGCCCAGGCCCTCGCCCTCGTTAGCGCCCTTCACCAGACCTGCGATGTCGACAAACTCGACCGTAGCCGGCACAATGCGGCCCGGGTTGACGATGTCGGCAAGCTTTTGCAGGCGGCTATCGGGCACGTCGACGATACCCACGTTGGGGTCGATCGTGGCGAACGGGTAGTTGGCGGCAAGGCCGGTCTTTTTGGTAAGCGCGGTGAACAGCGTCGACTTGCCCACGTTGGGCAGGCCCACGATACCGATGGAAAGGGACACGACAGCTCCTTTTGGTACAGGTACTTCAAACTGCATAAGTATAGCGCCGCCGCAGCATCTGGGCGAACCCGGACGCCACGGCGGCGCAAATGAAGCAGAGATGAGTGAGAGTTCGAGACTGCAGTCCTTACTTAAGCTCGGGCCAGAAATCCTTGTTGGCCTCGATGAGCTCGTCCAGGATCTGCTTGGCAACGCTCGCCGAAGGAATGGTCTTGGAGAGCGTGAGTGCCTGCCAGAGCTTCTGGTAGCTGCCCTCGACCCAAGCCTGGACAACGAGCTTCTCGACGGAAACCTGCTGCTCCATCAGGCCCTTCTGGAACTGCGGAATCGGGCCCTGGCAGATCTTCTCAAAGCCGTTGGAACCGACAATGCAAGGCACCTCGACCATGGCCGTCGGGTCGAAGTTGGGCACAGCGCCATCGTTGGGGACGATCAGCAGGAAGCGCTCGAGCGTGTTCTCGGCCAGTGCGCAGGCAAGGTCGACGATGTAGTTGGCATGTACATCTGGCTCAAAGCCGCCGTCCTTGGCAGTACCCTTGGCGATGATGTCGCGGCAAGCGCCAAAGACCTTCTTCTCGCGGCCGTCCATAACCTCATTGGCGCGAGTGTAGTTGGGGTCAGACGTCTCGACGACATAGTCCGGGTACAGGTAATACTTGAGGTAGGTATTGGGAATCGTCTCGGGATCGACAGCATAGACATCCTTGGCCTTGCCGAAGGTGTGAATCCAGCTCTCCTCGACGTGCTGCTCCTTACCGGCCTCGTGCTCAATGCCGTCCAGGTAGCCGTTCTTTGCCATGTGCTCCTTGATCTGCGGCATGAGGTCGTTACCCTCCTTGTCGTAGATTTTGCTCCACCAACCAAAGTGGTTGAGGCCGTAGTAGCTATACTGCAGCTCGCGACGATCCTTGATGCCGCACATACGGCTCATCTTATCCATAAGGTCAATCGGCATGTCGCAGATGTTGATGATGCGGCTGTTGGGGCGCAGCACGCGGCAGGCCTCGGCGACGATGGCCGCGGGGTTGGAGTAGTTGAGCATCCAGGCGTTGGGGCTGTACTTCTCCATGTAGTCGAGGATCTCGATGACACCACCGATGGAGCGCATGCCGTAGGCGATACCGCCGGCACCGCAGGTCTCTTGGCCAACGCAGCCGTACTTGAGAGGAATCTTCTCGTCGAGCTCACGCATAGCGTACAGGCCGACGCGGATGTGAGCAAGGACGAAATCGGTCCCGGTGAATGCGGTCTCGGGGTCGGTGGTGTAGCTAAACTCAACCTCGGGGGCGTTCTCGTGGAAGTAGATCTCGCAGGCCTTGGCCACGGTCTCCTGGCGCTCGGCGTTGTTATCGTAGAAGGTCACCTTGTTGACCGGAAAGCGGTCGCGCTCCTCAAGCAGCATCAGAGCGATGCCCGGAGTGAAGGTAGAGCCACCGCCGGCAATGGTCACGGCATAGTTTTTCTTGGACATGATGTCCTCCTCATTCTGGCCGCTTGCTCAATCCATCCCCGCACGCGGCCTGTACGGTTTGGAATTGTTACCTAGAAGTGGAGTTTTTTATCTCTAGAATCGGCCTTGCGGTGCATACCGGCTCTGCAAGGCCGATTGTTTCGATGGACGATGGTTTACAGAAGACTCTCGAACTTCAGAAGACTCTCGAACTTCTCGCGAACCTGCGGGACGGTAAGGCCGATGATGACCTGGATTGACTGACCTTGGACCACCAAGCCATGCGTACCGATCGCCTTGAAGGAAGCCTCGGGTGCAACGACGCTCTTGTCCTTGACGTTAACGCGCAGACGGGTAGCGCAGTTAGTTACATCGATGATGTTATCCGTGCCACCAAGCAGATCGAGGATGTTCTCGGCAAGCACCAAGCGCTCATCATCTTTACTCTGGGCGACCGATTTGCCAGCAGCAGCACCGCCCTGCTTTTGCTTGTAGTCGGCCTTGGACTTGAGCTCGACCTCAACATCGTCATCCTCGCGACCGGGGGTCTTAAAGTCGAACTTGACGATCAGGAAACGGAAGACCACGACCCAAAGGGCGGTAAAGCACAGACCGACAAGGATGGAGATGGCGTACTGCAGACCGTGTGCGGCCCAAAGGGGCAGCCAGTCCCACGAGAGCATCGAGATGATGCCGCCGTCGAAGATGCCCACGACACCAAGGAGGTTTTGAGCCATGCAGCCGAGCGCTCCGAGCACGCAGTGGACGACGAACAGGCCGGGCGCAATGAACAGGAAGGTGAAGTCAAGCGGCTCGGTGATACCGCAAAGCATAGCGGTAAGGGTGACCGGGATCAGCAGAGCCTTGACGCGCTGCTTGCGCTCGGGTTTGGCGGTCATATAAAACGCAATGGCGACGCCAAGCGAGCCGAAGACCTTAGTCCAACCAGGGCAGGTATAGGCAGCCCAGGGTGCGGCATCCTTAAGAGCAATGCTCGGATCGGCAGCCAGTTGGGGCAGGATGTTGGCCCAAGCAGCAAAGATGCCGCCGTTGACCGCCGCGTTGTCGTAATAGAACGGCGTATAGATAAAGTGGTGCAGGCCTGTAGGGATCAGCACGCGCTCGAAGAAAGCAAAGACACCCACGCCAAACGTACCGGCGGAAAGGATGAATCCCTGGAAGGCGGAGATAGCAGCCTGAACATGCGGCCACACCAGGCAGGCGATAAGAGCGACCGGAACCATAACGAAGAAACCGATCATATAGATGAACACGGAGCCCGAGAACACGCCCAGCCACTCAGGAAGTTCGGTGTCGAAGTACTTGTTGTGAAGCATCGTGGCGATACCTGAAATGATAAGCGCGCCCATGATGCCCATATCAAGCGTTTTGATGCTTGCGATAGTGGCAAGACCAGTACCGCTGCCCGCCTCGACAGAGTAGTCGACCCCAAAGACAGGGCCCCACTGCCCCAAGATTGTGCTTACAAAGTAGTTGAAGGTAAGGTAGATGGCCAAAGCCTCCATGCAGCAGCGAGCGTTCTGCTTGTTCGCGAGCGAGATTGGCAACGCTACGCAAAACAGCAACGGCATCTGGTTAAAGAGCGTCCAACCACCCTGGAGCAGCACATTCCAGCAATCAAACCAAAGATGACCCGCTGTGGCCATCTCGCCAAAGATCGCCTCGGTGGTAAACAACGTACCCAGGCCGACGACGATTCCGGAAAATGCGAAAAGAATTGCAGGCGTGTACATTGCACCGCCGAAACGTTGTATCTTTTGCATCATGACGGGGAATCCCCCTCTCTTCATTCGGAGCGGCTGCGGTTTTGGCTTCACTCGAGACCGCAGACGCGCCGTTTGCGTGTACCTCGTGCAATAGGACGGGTGGGCCCGCTTCCCTGACTTCTTGCGCTTCCATTTTTATCATATCACTTATCTAGACAAGTTAGCATAAATACTACGGTCGGTAAACGGTTGATTATTGGCCGTAAACGGTATATGTCCAGTATTTCGCCTGTTAAATCTGACATAGCTGATGACTGCATTTCATTTTTCTTTTCTACTTGTCTAGATGTGCTTGTCTATATCTATAGACATGCCTATACTTCATTACAACATTCACCGCCACGTTAAGGAGTCACCATGAAAAGCGCGGTCTTCTATGGAAAGCACGACCTCAGAGTCGAGGAATCGGCAAAGCCGGCCGTGGGCAGGCGCGACGTTCTGATCAACGTCAAAGCTTGCGGCGTCTGCGGTACCGACGTTCATATCTATGAAGGCGACAAGGGTGCAGCCGACGTTACCCCGCCCACGATCCTTGGTCATGAGTTTGCGGGCGTTGTCGAGGCCGTGGGCAGCGACGTCGCTGGCTTTAAACCGGGCGATCGCGTGTGCATCGACCCAAACCATCCCTGCGGCTGCTGCGAACCCTGCCGCGACGGAATCAACCACTACTGCGAGCATATGACCGGTTACGGCACCACCGTTAACGGCGGCTTTGCCGAGTACTGCTCCGTCGATATGCAGCAAGTCTACAAGTTGGGCGATCACACCAGCTTCGAGCAGGGCGCTATGACCGAGCCCGTCGCCTGCTGCCTGCACGGCATCGATATGTGCAACATCAAGCCCGGCAGCACAGTTGTCGTTATCGGCGGTGGCATGATCGGTCTGCTCATGATGCAGCTTGCTAAAAACGCCGGCGCCACCAAGGTTGTCTTGCTCGAGCCCGTCGAAGGCAAGCGCGAGGTTGCGCTCAAACTCGGCGCCGACCTGGCAATCGATTCCATCCACGAGGACGTCCCGGCCCGCCTGAAGCAGGAGGGCGTCGGCAACGTCGATGTCGTTATCGAGTGTGTTGGCAAGCCCGTCACCATCGAGCAGGCCATCCAGATCGCCGGCCACAAGGCTACGGTCATGATGTTCGGCCTCACCAAGCCCGATGAGACAATCACCGTCAAGCCCTTCGAGGTCTTCCAGAAGGAGCTTGTGCTTACCTCGTCCTACATCAACCCTTATACGCAGCGTCGCGCGCTCGAGCTCATCGACTCTGGCAGGCTCGACGTATCCTCGATGGTCGCAAAGGTAGCCTCCCTCGACGAACTCGGCGCCATCCTGTCAGACCCGGCCCTGCGTGCCATGGGTAAATATATAATCGACCCCAGCAAGTAAATCGATCGACACCCGCGCGAGCGGTCCTCATCCACCACTCGCGCACCCAGCTCTAGGAGACCGTCATGGCGCGAGCCATCTTCCAAACTATTTATGACAACGTGAAGCAGTCGATTGACGACGGCACATACGCCTATCAGAGCTATCTGCCTTCGGAGACTGAGCTCACGCAGCTGTTTGACTGTTCGCGCATGACGGTCCGTCGCGCCATCTCGATGCTTGCGGCAGATGGTTACGTGCTCCCCCAGCAAGGCAAAGGCATGCGCGTCATTCGCAACATCAGTGACGAGAAGAGTCGTGGTGGCGGCGGACTCGAGACCTTTAAGGAAATCGCGGCCAGCCGAGGCTTTGAACTCAAGACTGTCACCACCGTTTTTGAGCTCCTCGTCTGTAGCAAGGCACTCTCCGGGATTACCGGGTTTCCTGAAGGCTGTGAGCTCACACGCGCCAAACGCATCCGTTATGCAGACGGACGGGCCGTGTGCTCCGACGACTCCTATTACCTAAGCTCACAGGTACCGGGGCTGACACCCGAGATTGTCAACGACTCGATCTATCGTTACCTCGAAGAAGACCTTGGCATTAAGATTGCCACGGGCAAACGCGATGTAACGATTGAGCATCCCACGCCCGAGGATGCACGCGTGCTCGATCTCGACGACTTTAACGCACTCGCCGTTGTACGCGGGCAGACCTACAACGCCGACGGTATCCTTATGGAATACACCGAGACAAAGCAGGTTCCCAGCTTCTTTTTACTCCACGAAACGGTCAACCGCCGCAATAACGGCAGCGAGACCCATCAGAGCAGCATGGGCTAACCATCTATTAGTTGCGGTGGAATAGTTCCTAGAATGGCCAGCTTAAGGGCAAAACAGGAACTATTCCACCGCAACTTTTTTGGCCGGCGGGGCAGCACCTGTCCCACCGGCCATCATGTACGCTCTTTAAGCTAGTCCGCGAGCTTTTCTACCTGGTCGAGCATCTTGTCGAGCTTGGCCTTTGCTTCGGCCTTGACCTTCTCAGCTTCTTCGTGAGCCTTCGCCTTCTGGGCGGCCTTTTCCTCGGCTTCGGGATCGACGACGACCAGATTGGACGCGTCGTGCTCAACAAGCTTGAGCGCATGCTCGGGACAAACCTTGACACAGGCACCGCAACCCAAACAATACGTGGATTCCAGTGCAAAGCGACCGCTTCCCACCAGATCGCAGGCGAACGTGGGGCATACATTGACGCACTCGCCGCACGACGTGCACTTGTCAAAATCGCACTCCGGCGTGCTCACCTGCATGTTCTGGGCAAGCTCGGGGTGGTTTTGCAATGTCGAGAGCACCAGCTGCCGCCCATGCGTGAGCGAACGGCGGCGCTTGGTCGTCGTGGTACCGCACATGGTGTTGAGCGTGCGCTCAAGCTGCGTGATCTGGTGACGGTGGGCCTTCAACTTCTGCGTCACCGAGGCCAGTGCCGCAGTCGCCGGATTGAGCTTGGTCACCGTCAGGCCCGTGGTGCGGGCGATCTTTTCCATGTACTCCTTGCGCTCGTACTCGCGGCGCTTATGGCATTTGAGGCTCTTGGGGTCGACCTCCAGGCCCATACCCGTGCCGGACCACTCCTCGGCCTTCGCAATCGCCTCGCCCAGAATATCCTCACCGCCGGTGTTGCGGCATTTATCGCACACGCCCAACGGCAGGTACACACTCACGTTGGGATAGTCTGCCAGTACCGAGAACCAGGTCTCGGCCGTAATATCGCCCACGCAGGCAACGACGACTTCGTTCTCGCGCGGCATGCGCTTAAGGGCACGCGTGCAGGTGACGTAGGCGGTCTCGTGGCTCGTAGCCGCCGAGACAATGTCGTCGTAGACGTTTTTGGGCGCCAGGCGCGGCGAGATGATCGCCTCGGTCGGACAGGCAGCGGCGCACAGGCCGCACTTGCGACAGGAGTCGAGGATCTCGATGGAGTCTTCCTCGACCTCGATAGCGTTGACCGGGCACACGTCCATGCACGCGGTGCAGCCGCTCTTTTCGTTTTTGCAGGTCAGGCACGGAATGGTGTTGCCGCGCGGGCGCTCCTTGTAGTCAGCAGGATTCCATTGAGGCGCCGACGGATCGAGTGCATCGGTCACACCGCCAAGCGGGTTTTTAAGAAAGTCGAAACCCTTGCTGATCTCGATAATGTCATCAAACAGATCGTGTTCCTGCGCCATGCGCGGCCCCTCCCTGAGCAGTGCAAACAAGCAAGAGATAATGATACGCCATCGGCCCACGCCTCGGGCAAATTACACGCGGAGCATCTTTGCGGCAAATAGCCCATGGCCTATCGCCGTCTCGATTGCACAAGATCAATCAAGCGCCAAACTATGCCTCGCGCATGAGCTCGGCGAGCTTTTGCCTGGTTACCTTTGTCTGCTCGTTGGCCATATTGCGTTCGTTTCTAAAGGCCGCATCTGCAACACCCTGCAAATCGGCATCGGAAATCTCGCTGCACGGACCGTCCATCGAAGCCGCCGTGGGGCATACGCACAACGGCAACTCGGCATAAAACGCAACGGCCTTGGCGATATCGAGCATCTTGCCGCCGCCAATACCCACCACCATGTCGCAATACTCAGCCCGGGCTTCCTTAGCCATTTTTACAACGGCCTCTTCCGTACACGGACCGTTATAGATCTTAAAGAAGGGCTCGCTTAGATCTTCGTCCAGAAATCCATCGACGATCTGCCTGCACAGCCGATCCTCGGTGCCCTGGTCAAACAGGACATAGGCAGCGCAGCCCAACCATGACAAATACCTGCCCTGACGCGAGAGCTCACCCGGCCCCTGAACATACCGACCGGGACCGCCATAAACCATGGGAAGCGCCATACGAGAATCCGCCCTTTCATCAACAACAATTGGTGCAAAGCAACCTGACCCCTTTGCACCATAGCAAAAAGGGGCAAAGCCATCTGCCGGCTTTGCCCCTTCCTTAGCTTGATTTACTCATCCATGAGATAGTAGTGGCCCAGCGCGTCGGCACCCAAGATGGCGTTTGCGACCGTCTCGGGCGTCACCTCAAACGGCATGTTGCACATGGTGTCCTCGGGCGCGCACGCGGCCTCGGCAACAATCATGGCCTTCTCGCGCGTAACCTCGGCAACGCCCAGCTCCTTCATCGTGACCGGCAGGCCCAGCTCAATGCAGAAGCCCAAGACTTCCTCAAGCTTCTCAGTCGGGGCATCCTCGAGTACCAGCTGGACGATAGTGCCAAAGGCGACCTTCTCGCCGTGATACATGCTGTGGCACTCGGGCAGCATCGTCAGGCCATTGTGGATGGCATGAGCAGCAGCGAGGCCCGAGCTCTCAAAGCCAATGCCCGAAAGCAGCGTATTGGCCTCGATGATGTGCTCGACGGCAGGCGTGAGCGCACCCTTCTCCAGCGCAACCTTGGCCTTCACACCATCGGCCATAAGCGTCTCGTAGCAGAGCTTGGCGAGCGCCAGGCCGGCCATTCCGCCCTTGCCGCCGGCACAAGTGCCACCGTCGGCATCGTGCGTCGCCTGAGCCTCGAAATAGGTTGCGAGCGCATCGCCCATGCCGGAAACCGTCAGGCGCACCGGGCTCGCCGCGATAACCGTCGTATCCATAAGGACGATATTGGGGTTTGCCTTAAGGAAGAGGTACTTGTCGAACTGGCCGTCATCGGTATAGAGCACCGAAAGCGCCGAGCACGGGGCATCGGTCGAAGCAATGGTGGGGCAAATGATAACCGGGGATTCCAGGTAATAGGCAACGGCCTTCGCGGTGTCGAGAATCTTACCGCCACCGACACCGACGATGATGTCGCAACCGTTGTCGCGAGCGAGCGCAACCAGGCGATCGACCTCGCCCTTGGAGCACTCGCCGTTAAAGTCCTCAAACAGCAGCTCGGCCTTGGCCTCGGCAAAGCCGCCCTCGATCTTGGCACCGACGCGCTTCTTGCCCGAAGGCGTCACGATGACGAGGGCCTTAGCGCCGAGCGGCTCGACATAGGAGCCGAGCTTGGCGAGCTCGTCCGGACCCTGGATGTACTTGCTGGGGCTATTGAAAATTGCAGCCATAACTATCCCATTCTCTAAAAGAAAAAAGAAAGGGGCTCCGTACGGATACGTGCGGAGCCCCTCATTACGATAACAAGAGTCGATTAGAAATCGATGTCGGTGTCGTAGTAGCAGGCCTTGAGGATCTTCTCGAAGTCGGCAGCCTTGGTCTCACGCGGGTTCTCGGGCGTGCAGGCGTCCTGCTCGGCGTTCGCGGCGATCTCGGGCAGCTTGGCGAGGAACTCCTCCTCGGAAACCATCTGCGGGTTCTCGGCGTCGACCTTCACGCCACCATTCGCGTAATCCTTGATGGACTGCGGAATGTTGAGCTGGTCGTTGAGGTCGCGAATCTTCTGGACGAGCGCAGCGATGAGCTCCTCGTTGGTCTCGCCGGGAAGGTGCAGGATCTCCTTGGCCACGTAAGCATAACGCTCGGCAGCACGCGGGTCCTTGGAGTTCCACTGGATGACCTTGCCCAGGTACATGGCGTTAGCAGCACCGTGGATGATGTGACCGTTCTCAAAGGCTGCACCGGTCTTGTGAGCCATGGAGTGAACGATGCCGAGCAGGCCCGAGGAGAAGGCGATACCGGCGATGCACTGAGCCTCGTGCATGTGCTGACGGGCCTCATGGTCGCCAGCATAGGACTTGGGCAGCCACTCGACGATCTCGCGGATGCCGTGCAGAGCGTTGGCGTCGGTGAACATAGAGGCGCAGGTGGAAACGTAGGCCTCCATGCAGTGGGTCAGAGCGTCCATGCCGGTATGAGCGCACAGCTTGGCGGGCATGGTGTAGGTGAGCTCGGGGTCGACGATGGCGACATCAGGAGTGATGTTGAAGTCGGCCAGCGGGTACTTGATGCCCTTGGCGTAGTCGGTGATGACGGAGAAGGCAGTGACCTCGGTAGCGGTGCCGGAGGTAGAGGAGATGGCGCAGAAGTGAGCCTTCTGACGCAGCTCGGGGAAGCTGAACGGCTGGATGATGTTATCGAAGGACTCCTCGGGATACTCGTAGAAGACCCACATGGCCTTAGCGGCATCGATGGGCGAACCGCCGCCGATGGCGATAATCCAGTCGGGCTCGAACTCGCGCATGGCCTCGGCGCCCTTCATGACCGTCTCGATGGACGGGTCGGACTCGACGCCCTCGAACAGCTTGACCTCGAAACCGCCTTCCTTAAGGTCGTTCTCGACGTCCTGCAGGAACCCGCCGCGGCGCATAGAGCTGCCGCCAGAAACGATGATGGCCTTCTTGCCCTTGAGGTTCTTCACCTCGTGGCGAGCGCCCTCACCAAAGTACAGATCGCGAGGATTGGTAAAACGTCCCATACTGTGCCTCCTAAACAAGCCCCTCTTAGACTTGCGTATATAACGGAGCACCCAATTGGCTCCGTTAGGACCGGTTTACGCGTTGCCGGCGATGACAATGCGATGTCTAAACGTCTCAACGCTCAGACAAACACTATTTTACCGTTCTGGTTGGTCAGTTATTCACCTAAAGCCGCCAATGATGAAACGTTTTTTCTATCCCTGAAGACCCTTGTGCGGCATTCATACTCCCAAGCTGGGCAAACGTTTTATCAGGGTTGACCACATATCCCGGGCAGGACTGTGCCCCTCCAAAATGTGCCCCGTTCGCCGCCAAAAATCGACCGTTTACGGCACTGTGATACCACTCGGTCGTCCAAGGTGCCGACATTTGTGCGACATCCGTCTTCGTGGTGCAAAGGTGCAAGTCCAAGTGCGACACCCCCGGTGTGCCACATGCGGGTAAACTAGAACCTTATATAGAGATATTTGAACCCTAACCGCAGCAAAGGAGGCCCCATGGCATTCGACCCCATTCAAGAGGATTGCCATCGCCTCGTTCTTGAGGCCTTGCGCCGCGACAATATTCCACTCACCGACGGCCCCGCCGTCGAGCGTCTGATGGAGCAATTCACCCGCAACCCCGCACCGCTCATCGTGCACGACCGCGACCGCGCCGGGCATCTGATCGCCAAGGTGGTCGAGGCCGTCGACTACCGCATTCCCTTTATCCCCGACGATGCCCAAGCCGAGCAGGAAGAGGCAGCCGCCGAGAACATGCTCCGCGAGGCAGCCGCGCTCGATCCGGCCAACTGGGATGCCCAGCGCATGCTGACGGCGCTCACCGCCGAATCCAACGAGGAATACGTACAGTATCTGGTGTCCAAGTGCGACGAGGTGGAGCACGACCTGGCGCTCAAGATTGCCTCGGCACAGGACCCCTACGAGCGTGAGGCCGCAGGCGACCTGACCCGCCGTCCCTACCTGCGCTGGCTTGCCGCCTTGGCATCGCGCGCGCTCATTAGCGGCCGCTACCGCATGTCGCTCGAAGCCGCGAATCGCAGCCTGGACTTTGCGCCCAACGACCCCGCCGGCGTCCGCCATACTGCGATGCTCGCCATGGCAAAGCTTGAATACCCTGCCGAGGAGCTCAAGCGTTTTCGCTCCGCCCACTCCGTACCCTATCTCGCGAATACCCCGCTGCGCCGCCGCCCCAAAGATGCGGAGCGCGACCTGGACCCGTGGACGCTCATCGCGCTGATGAGCGCAGCCTGGCGCGAGCTGGATTACGAGGGCGCCGAGCACTACCTGCGCATCCTTGGGCGTTCGTGCCCGCACGCAGCCGAGGCGCTCTACTTCCAAACCGAGTTTCCCGATGGCGTCTATGCCCGCGTCAACGTGGGCGTGGGCTCCACCGACGAGCTTGTCCTTGCGCTGTCCGAGGCGACGCCGGTACTGCAGGAGGGCCTGGGCGCCCCCGACAACGCCAGCTTTGCCGCCTGGGTCGCCACCAACGATATCGTGCGCTCCCAGATCGACGAGCGCATCCTGCGGGCGGCCGAGCAGGGCTTGCCGTTTAAGGGAGGAGACCTCTAATGGATCCGAGCGTCTACATCCCCGCCTACCTGGAGCGCGCCTACGTTGCGTCGCACCCCGAACTCACCGATGCAGCGCGCGATCTTGTCCATAACGACGTGAACGTCAACCCTCATAAGTATGCGCAGACCGAGCATGCCCAGGCGCTGCTGTCCTATGCCGGTGTCCATCGCCACCTGCTCGACGAGCTCCATCGCATCGAGGACATGGGCAGCGACGAGGAGTTTGAGCAGACGCGCAACCGCCTGTTCGACGATATGCGTGATGAGCTGCTCAAAATTGTCCGCGTCGATGCACTGGCCGTCGACGCGCAGCTGCTCGCCATCATCCTGGCCGACACGCCCGTTGACGCCTGCCTGGGTGACCTGATGAAGCTCGAGGCGACCACAACCGATTACCTGCAGCAAAGCGTGCCCGGGTTCGACATGGAAGCCCCGCACTACTGGGCCACTAATGTTTTGGCCGACGGTGTCACCGCGGCAGACCTTACCGTGAGCGAGCCGGCCCTTATCGGGTGGCTCCACACGCTCGAGGCCATCTCGCAGCTGTGCATGGCGAGCGCTCGTTACCGTGCTGCTGCCAACTACGCCCGCCGCGTCCTTAAGGCAGAAGGCTATCCCACCCGGGCCGCAGGCACCGTGCTGCTCGCCCTCGCTCGTCTGGAAGACCAAGACGGCTTTTTTGCCCTGGCCCACCAGCTCGAGGAACAGGTGGGAGCCGATGCACTCGAGAACTCCCCCTGGTACCTGCTCGCCCGCACGATTCTGCTGTTCAAAACAAACAAGATGCGCCCGGCGACGCGCGCGCTGCGTGAGTTCGCTAACCGTTGCGAGGGCGGCGCGTTCTTCTTGCTGAACCCCATGTACCAGACGCCGTACCTTCCCTGCCGACCCGAGCCACGCGACCCCTGGGACCTCTCGCACCAGGCGGTTTGGGAAGCCGACGGCATTATCTCGGACACCCCCGACTTTGCCCCCTGGGCCAACGCCTGCGAAGATGTATCGCAGCTTGCCCAGGAATTTGCGCGCCGCTACGGATTTTAGTGACGCACTCGACCCGACCATGTCGTTTACGTTAGGAACGGTTTCATGAATCTCCGCTCATCTCTTGCCTGCACCTCGAGCGATATCGCTCGCTGGGGACTGCGCTCTGTCCTCAAACGCCAGGGCGGCGTACTCCCCGGCCGCATCGCCATGAAGATCGATCCCGAGTTGCTGAGCGACCTCGCTGGCCTTGTCGACCGCAGCGTGGTGATTACGGGTACTAATGGCAAGACCACCACCTCCAACCTCATCGCCGACGCCGTTGCCGCCAGCGGCGCCACCGTGGTATGCAACCGCGCCGGCAACAACATGGAGCCGGGCGTGGTGGGCGCACTGCTCGAAGCGCGCAGTGGCCTCAAGCGAGCCGGTGGCGGCAAGCGTGTGGGCGTTTTTGAGTGCGATGAGCTTTACACCGTACGCGTCCTGCCCAAGCTCAAGCCGACGTACTTCGTGCTGCTCAACCTGTTCCGCGACCAGCTGGACCGCTACGGCGAGATTGACCACACCCAGGACGTCATCGCCCACGCGCTGGAGCTTTCTCCGGCAACGACGCTCATCTACAACGCCGACGACCCGCTGTGTGCCGCAATCGCCGTGCGCGTTCCCAACGCGAGTATTGCCTTTGGCATCGACGGCGCCACCAACACCGAGTCTGACCGCATTAGCGACTCACGTTTTTGCTCACAGTGCAACGCGCCGCTGGAGTATGACTACGTGCAATACGGCCAGCTCGGCGCCTACCATTGCCCCTCGTGCGGTTGGGCACGCCCCGCACTGGTCCGCCGTGTGACGGGCGTGAAGCTCGGCTGCGACGGCTACGGCTTTGACCTGGTCTTTGGATCTGCGCCCGACGCGGCTGCCGTACACATCGCCACACGCTACAACGGCCTGTATATGGTCTACAACGTAGCCGCAGCCTTCTTCGCTGCCCACGAGCTGGGCGTGGACGCGGCGCATCTGCAGCCCACGCTCGATGCCTACATCCCCGCGGGCGGGCGTATGGGCCGCTGGGAGATCGCCGGCCGTACCGTCGAGGCAAACCTGGCCAAAAATCCCGTGGGTTTCGATCGCCAGATTCAGTCCATTAAAACGGCAGGCGGCAGGCTCTGCGCCTTCTTCCTCAACGACAACGATGCCGACGGCCACGATGTATCGTGGATCTACGACGTCGACTTTGAGCGCATCGCCGATACCCCAGGGCTTGTCGCCTTTGCCGGAGGCACGCGTGCGCACGACATGCAGGCTGTCTCTTATACACATTCTCCGAGCCCACGAGACAGGCAGAAATCTCGTATGCCGTCTTCTGCTTGAAAAAAAAAAAAGGGAGAAAACAAGTATGACGTCCTCTGCATGCAAAACAAGAAACAAAAAATTATGGACACACTGTAGATACCACCAATTAGCTGGATACCGTAGTAATCGACACGATATCACCTGTCCCTAATACAAAGA
>OJKO01000544.1_pt1 | contig 14950 bp, 9 predicted proteins | sample 1596541 | NCBI WGS metagenome assembly OJKO01 (sample SAMEA4350163, study PRJEB24818) | metagenome | biome: human; feature: gut; material: faeces | place: Denmark | collected 2013-09
GCATCAAGGTTAACGTCACCACCATCTTTACGCCTACGCAGGTCGATGAGATGGTCGAGGCCGTTGATGCCGAGACGCCGTCCATCATCTCGCTCTTTGCCGGCCGCATCGCCGATACCGGCGTCGACCCCATTCCGTTTATGACGGAGTCGGTCAAGAAGGCCGCCGCAAAGCCCAACTGCGAGGTCCTGTGGGCGTCCACGCGCGAGCTCATCAACATTTACCAGGCCGAAGCCTGCGGTTGCCAGATCATTACGGTGCTCAACAGCATCCTGGCCAAGCGCAAGAACATTGGTCGCGACCCGTACGAGGTCTCGCTCGATACCGTGCGCGGTTTTGCCAAGGATATCGCGGCGCTCGGTTTCCATATCCTGCCGTAGCGCGAACACCGACTGTACCGTGGGCTGTTCGCCCCGGCCTTTCCTTTCCCTATCGCTCACGCGCTCCGCGAGGGTCGCGCTAGGCAAAGGAAAGGCCGGGGCTGCCGGCACGAGCTTGCCAGCAAGTTGGCGATTGGCTTCCATATCCTGCCGTGGGCAAAGGTACCCCCGCCTGCGCCGTGCAAAATTGAGAGTATTCAGCAAGGTAAAGGTCTTTATCAGTTGACCGAAGCATGGAACGGCCCCCGTTTTGGCTCTGACGGCGCTAAAACGGGGGCTGTTTTTTGCTTTTTCGTCTCTGAGGGGCATCCGGAACGGTGGAATTTGCAGAATACTCGCGATTTTGCACATCGCTACAGGGGGTACCTTTGCTTTGGCGGTTTACTTTCCCTGCACCATGGTGAGCGAGATCTTCTTGCGGTCGCGATCGACCTTTTCTACCCACACCTTGACCGTGTCGCCGACGCGCACCACGTCGCTCGGGTGCTTGACAAAGCGATTGGCCAGCTTGGAGATATGCACGAGGCCGTCCTGGTGCACGCCCACGTCGACGAACGCGCCAAAGTCGACGACGTTGCGCACCGTCCCCTTGAGCTCCATGCCGGGTTCCAGGTCGTCGATGGAAAGCGCCGAGCGGCTAAAGACCACCTCGGGCGCGTCGTCGCGCGGGTCGCGGCCGGGCTTCTTGAGCTCGTTGACGATGTCGATGAGCGTGAGGGTGCCGCAGTTCAGGTCACTTGCCAGCGCCGAGATACTGCCCAGACGGCGCTCGATGTCGGGCACGCCGCCGCGGCTGAGCTCGCTGGCTTTAACGCCGGCGCGTTCCAGGACGGACGTGGCCACCTCGTAGCTCTCGGGGTGGACGCTCGTCGCGTCAAGCGGGTTCTTGCCGCCGCTAATGCGCAAAAAGCCCGCGGCGTTGAGATATGCCTTGGGTCCCAGCTTGGGGACCTTCTTAAGCTGGCGGCGATCGGTAAAGGCGCCGTTTTCCTCGCGGTAGGCCACGATGTTTTTGGCCACGCTCGGCGTGATGCCCGATACGTATCCCAGCAGGCTCGCGCTCGCGGTGTTGACGTCGACGCCCACGCGGTTGACGACGTCCTCCACCACGTGGCCCAGGGTGCGCGAGAGCTCGGCCTGGTCAAGGTCGTGCTGGTACTGGCCCACGCCGATAGACTGGGGCGGAATCTTGACGAGCTCTGCCAGCGGGTCCTGCAGGCGGCGGCCCAGGCTCATGGCGCCACGCACGGTGACGTCCAGGTCGGGATATTCCTGGCTGGCGAGCTCGGAGGCGGAGTACACCGATGCGCCGGCCTCGTTAACGATGGTGTAGCGAAGGTTGGGCGCCTGCTCGGCGATGAACTCCGAGACGACTTCCTCGGTCTCACGGCTGGCGGTGCCGTTGCCGATGACGATGGTGTTGACGCCGTCCTTCTTGACGAGGCGAGCGAGCTCGCGCTTGGTGCCGGCGACGTCGTGGCGCGGCTTGGTGGGGTAGACCACGCCGTGGTCGAGCAGCTTGCCGGTCTCGTCCATGACGGCGACCTTGCAGCCGGTGCGGTAGCCTGGGTCGAGCGCGAGTACGCGGGCGCCACGGACGGGGCGTGCCGAGAGCAGGCCCTCGAGATTCTTGGCAAAGACGTTGATGGCTTCGGTTTGGGCGCGAACGGTGAGTTTGGCGCGGGCCTCGCGCTCTAGCGAGGGGGCCATGAGGCGCTTGTAGCCGTCGGCGATGGCGGCGTCAAAGACGGGCGCGAAGACGCCCTGGCGTCGGGGCCAACGGCTGCCGAGGCGTGCCGTGGCGGCGGCGCCGTCGACGTTCACGCGCACGCGGAGCTTGCCCTCGCGCTCACCGCGGTCGATAGCCAGCACGCGGTGATTGGGTATACGGCGCAGCGGTTCGTCATAGCTGTAGTACGGCTCGTAGGGAGTCTTCTCCGCGGGGTCGGTGGCCTCGACAACGATATCGGCGGTGTTTTGCGTAAAGGCGCGCAGGTCGGCGACGTTCTCCGGGTCCTCGGCTACCGTCTCGGCCACGATGTCGGCGGCGCCGGCGAGCGCCTTCTCGGGCGTGTTGAAGCCGGCCTCCTCGTTGACGTATGCCGCGGCGGCGTCGAGCGCGCTGCCCTTGGCCGAGGCCTGCATGATGATCATGCTGGCAAGCGGCTCCAGGCCGGCCTCGCGGGCCTTCTGCGCGCGGGTCATGCGCTTTTTGCGGTAGGGCTTGTAGAGGTCCTCGACACGCTGGAGCTGCGTGGCCTCGCGAATCTGCTGCTCGAGTTCGGGCGTGAGTTTGCCCTGGGCGTCGATAAGCAGAATGACGTCCTCTTTACGCTGCTCAAGATTGCGCAGGTAAGACAGTCGCTCGTCGAGGGCGCGCAGGGCGACGTCGTCCATGCCGCCCGTGGCTTCCTTGCGGTAGCGCGAGATAAAGGGAATGGTGTTGCCCTCGTCGATGAGCTTGACGGCTGCCTCGATGTTGGCGGCCTTAAGGTTGAGCTCGCGGGCGAGCTGGGCGATAAGATCCATGGGACTCCTTGCGTTTAAGGTGCGTTTGCAGCACAGGGCTACCAAGGATACCACCCGTCCCAAAAGACTGTTTTGGGGCCGCGCCACGAAAACGACCTATCTACTACGTTTTGCCCGTAGGGGCTGACCATACTTGGGTTTTCCGAAAATTGGCAAGCCGTCTACCTGCGGTTTTTATTTCGCGAAATTTGGCATGGTTGAGGGTGGTCGATTAAACGTAGTAGATGGGCGCATTTCGTGGCGAACGAATCAGGCCGAGGTACAAAATAGCCCCCGCCCCAGAAAAATCGTCGGCAAGGTAGCAAAAAGCCCCGCGGGCAGGAGGCTGCTCGCGGGGCAAAGAAGAGGGGCTTGTTGGTGGCGGACCGAGGGGCTCGGCATGGGGTTTCTGCCGCGGTCGCTCTTAAGGCATTACAGCTCGACGAGCTGGCCGGTCTCGGCGGCCTCCTTGATAGCGTTGAGAAGCGTGAGCGTCTTGACGTTATCGGCGGGGGTTACGACGGGCTCGACCTCGCGGCGGACAACCTTCACAAAGTGCTTGAGCTGCATCTTGTGCGGCAGTGCCGGGTCGACGGCCGGAATCTCCATCTGCAGCGGCTTGTGCCAGTTGGAGGCGCCGTCGTAGGAGAACTGGTGCAGGCGGGGCAGCGACAGGGCACCCTTAGTGCCGCCGATAAAGTAGGCGTCGGCGTCGAAGGGGCGGTACTGCGGATCCTCGCGAGCGGTGGCCTCCCAGTTCCAGGGGCTGGCGGTGGCGTCGGAGATGGTCATGCTCGCAAGCGCGCCATCGGCAAAACGGACGTTGACCACGGCGGAGTCCTCGGTCTCAAAACCGCGGGCGGCGCTGGACTGCATACCCTGGACGGCAACGGGCTCGCCCAGCAGGTAGCGGAGCAGGTCGACGTCGTGAACCAGGTTGACCAGGATCGGGCCGGCACCCTTCTTACGGCGCCACTCGACGTCGAAGTACTCGTCATTCTTATAGATCATGTAGTGGAAGCTCGACACGGTGAGCTTGCCCAGCTCGCCGGACTCGATGATCTCCTTGGCCTTGTTGACGAAGGGGTTGTGGCGACGGTGCTGACCCACGAGTACGGGCACGCCGGCGGTCTCGGCCTCGGCGGCGAAGGCCTGGGCATCTTCCAGGTCGTTGGAGATCGGCTTTTCGACCAACGGCACGATATTGCGCTTCACAGCCTCGCGGGCAACGCCCAGGTGTAGGTCGTTGGGGGTGGCGATAATGACGGCCTCGGGTTTGACCTCGTCCATCATCTGGGCGGGATCGGTGTAAAACGGTACGCCGGCGGCCTCTGCCGTGGCGCGGGCGCCCTCAAAGGCGTCGGCGATGGCGACGAGCTCGGCCTCGGGCTCCTCGGTGACAAAGCGGATGTGGTTGCGGCCCATGGCGCCGGCGCCGATAACGGCAATGCGGACGGGGTTGAGCTCAGACATTTCGACTCCTTAATACTGGTGACCGGTGGAATGCGACAAAGGGGCTGTCCCTTTGTCGCAGCGGTAAAACTAGGCGGACTTCTTCTTGCTGTCGGAGACCATCATGTAGACGGTGAGCACGACGGCGATGGCGGCGATCACAATGGCGCCGTAGAAGGACTGCTGGTAGGCGGCGCTGCCGGCCTCGGCGTGATACAGCACGGCGGTGATGGGCTGGCTGATCCAGGTGGAAGCGGCATAGCCCAAAAACATGATGCCGTAGTTGACACCGATGTTGCTGGTGCCAAAGGCGCCACCGGTGAGCGGCGGGTAGATGACGAGCAGGGCGCCAAAGCTAAAGCCGAGCAGGGCGAGCGCAACAAAGAACATGGCCTGCGTAAAGCTCATCGACATGATGACGAGTGCGACGATGGTGACGACAAGGCTGATGAGCAGCGACTTATAGGCGCCGAGCTTGTCGATGATCTGGCCAAAGGACAGACGGCCAACCAGGTTGGCGCAGGTGTTGACGGAGACCACCACACCGCCGAGGGCGACGGCCGCGGCGCTCGTGGGGTCGGCGAAGAGCTGAACGGCGGCGATGGAGGCAACCTTGCCCACGAGCAGGGTGCCCGCGGTGGCGGCAAAGGCGAAGGTGACGATGAGGACCCAGAAGCGCGGGGTCTTGACCATCTCGCCCGGGGTGAGGTCGCCGAAGGTGCCGGCGTGCGCACCGCCCTTGGGGGCCTCGAAGCCCTCGGGCAGCCAACCGGCCTCGGGGGCCTTCAGGAACAGGGCGGAGGCGGCGATCGTCACAAAGAAGATGACTCCGAGCGCCTTAAGGGCGCCAAAGATGCCCAGGCTCGGGATGAGCAGCGAGGCGAGCACCGGGGACAGCACGGCGGGGCCGGCGGTCGAAGCGGCCAGGGTGATGCCGGAGGCGAGACCCTTCTTGTCGATGAACCACTTTTGGCCGGTGGTGAGCGCCGGGTTGTAGCCCAGGCCGTTGCCGATGGCGGCGACGAGCGAGAACCACAGGTAGAACTGCCACGGCTCGGTGACGGTGCCGGACATGAACCAGCCCAGGCCGTAGCACACGGCGGCGGCGATCACGACGTTGCGCGGGCCGATCTTATCGGAGATGCGGCCGGCGAAGATGCCCGTCACGGCCATGATGGTCTGAAAGACCGGGAAAGCCCAGGTAAGGGCGCTGGACCACTCGGGGTAGACGGCGAGCAGGTTCTTGCTTACGACGGAATACAGCGCGATGGAGCTGATGAAGAACATGGTGACGCACGCGGCGGAAAGCACGACAGCGCGACCCTTGTTGGAGTTGGTGGAAGCCATTGGACTCTTTCTAATCGATACGGGGGAGGAACAGGCGTGTCCGCGGGTCCTCCCTGTCGGGTTGGTTTACTGGTCGGTCGGCTTGGCGACGCCGGACTCATCGGACCAGAGCTCGACGCCCTTGTTCTTAAGGTAGTTGTCGGCATACGCGCGACGGCCGCCGGGCTTGGCGGTGAGGTCGCCCATCATGTTGGAGAAGCCGCCGTCGACCTTGATGGCGTCGCCGGTGGTAAAGTCCGAGCGCTTGGATGCCAGGAACATGACGGCGTTGGCGATATCGCTGACCTCGCCGATGCGGCGCGTGGCGATCAGGCGGCTGCGGCTCTTCTCGACCTCGGGGTCGGCGTAGAAGTTGGCCGACATCGGGGTCTTAACGAAGCAGGGCTCGACGCAGTTGGAGCGGACGCCGTAGGGGCCCCACTCGGCGGCGAGCATCTTGGACATCATGTTGACGCCGGCCTTGGTGGAGCTGTACACGCCCGAGACCGTCTCGGGGGAGTGGCTGGCGACGGTCGTGATGTGCACCAGGCGACCTTGGCCGGCCTTGATCATCTCGCGACCAAAGCGCTGCGAGGTGATGAAGTAACCGGTGAGGTTGACGTTGAGCACCTGCTCCCAGTCGCTCAGCGGCAGGTCCTCCATGGCGGCGAAACGCAGGATGCCGGCGGTGTTGACGAGGACGTCGACGCGGCCGAAGTTGGCGATGGTGGCGTCGACGGCAGCCTGAACCTCGGCCTCGTCGGTGGCGTTCATCTTGTAACCCTCGGCGTGGATGCCAAACTCGGCAGCGAGGTCGGCGGCAGCGGTCTTGACCTTCTCCTCGTCCAGGTCGAGCAGGACGACGTTGGCGCCATTGCGGGCGAACTCGCGGCAGATCTCGGCGCCCATACCGCCGAGCGCACCAGTCACGGCGCAAACATCGCCCTCGAGCTTAAGCCAATTGCTCATAGGAACTTCCCTTCTTGTGCCTCCCTGTGGGTCGCTCCCATTAATCGACCCACGTGGTTTTCGCAGGTTATCGTATGCTTTGCATTTGCGCAGGTGAATTGCATATTTGTTAGAATGGCGTTAACCGTAGGTTTACACTGTGCGATGCAGTTTATGCTCAATTGAGCGCGTGACCTGCGAAAACAACCCCCTGTGGCACCATGTGGCCACGGGCGCGAAAACGGGAGATTGACGTGTACGATCGACGACTAGAGGCCATATCGGCCGCCGCGGAGCTGGGAAGCTTTTCGCGTGCGGCGGCAAAATTGCGCGTGTCGACCCCGGCGCTCGTCAAGCAGGTGTCGGGCTTCGAGGCCGAGTTTGGCATCACGTTGTTCGAGCGCTCGCACTCGGGTGTTAAGGTGACGCCGGCGGGCGCTCTGCTGGTGGACGACGCGCGCTCGATCATGCGGCAGTCCGAGGATACGCTGCGTCGCGCCCGACGCGCGGCGGGCGATGGCGGTGCCGTGCGTCTGGGCGTGTCGATGATGTGCCCGGGGCGCCAAACGCTGTCGATGTGGTCGGGCATCCACGATTTGGAACCGTCGCTGCGATTTGAGATCGTGCCGGTAAGCGACCTCTACGACGCGCGCGAGACCGTTATGCGCAGCTTGGGCCGCGAGGTCGATGTGGTGCAGTCGAGTTTTTCGACCCCACGCTGGGGTGACGCCTGCCAAAAGCTCCGCATTGTCAACGTGCCGTTTTATATCGACCTGCCGCGCACGAGCCCGCTGGCGCGCAAGACGCGCATCACGGTTGCCGACCTGGAGGGCATGCGCCTGCGCGTACTGCGCCACGGCAACGACGCCATGGACAGCCTGCGCATCGACCTTTTGGCCGACGGCGGCGTGGACGTGATCGATGTGGATAGCTTCGACTTTGCGCTCTTTAACGAGGCAGAGGAAAAGGGCGACGCGGTGCTCACCTGCGGCGCATGGTCGGGGGTGCACCCGGCCTTTGTGGGCGTGCCGTTCCTGTGCGGGCGAGAGGTGCCGGTCTTTTTGCACTATCCGCTCGAGCCCACCCTCCAAGTACAAAAATTCGTCAACGTCATGGCCCAACTCCTCAAGTAGCCAAAAGAGTCCCGTCCCAAATTAGCTACCCTTTGCTACGGGTTTAGCGGTCCTCGCGTTGCGGCCCGGCTGCCTCGGCTGTCTTTACGCGGTTCTTATCGACGTACATGTTCTTGTCGGCCTGGGAAAAGAGTTCGCGCATGGTAGGCGGCTCGTCAAAATCGCTGGAAAGCGCATAGCCCACCGCGTAGCTGATGGGCATATCGGGGTGGACTTCGGAATACTCGTTCACGTTCGCGCGAATCCGAGCGAGACAAGATTCCACAGCGGCTCGGTCGGCATCCCGCAGCACCGCGATAAACTCATCGCCGCCGTCGCGACCCACAAAGCACGTCTCCGACGCCACACTTCCCAGTTGTTGGGCAAAAGAGCGAATGTATTCGTCGCCCTTCTCGTGGCCGAAGTTGTTATTGACCATATGCAGATTGTTAAGGTCGAAGACGCACACCGCAACGGGCTCCTCCGCGGAGACAGGCTGCTCCTGCCCCAAGATCTCCTCGCACTTGTTCTTGTTGGGCAGCCCCGTGGCTTCGTCGAGATAGACTTTGCTCTGCAGTTCGCGATTGAGCGCGGCGGTGCGCACCGCGCGAACGAGTTCGACCGCAAAGGTCGCCACCAAGCCCACGATGTCGATGATCACCAAGCCCTCGAGATAGTTGAGCGCCGACGCCTTCTCCTGAGAGTAGTCCTCTGCGAGTCGCGTAGCATCGTCGCAAATGCCAAAGAACTCCTCGCTCATGGAGATGATGTCGGTGTTCTCATAGCCGACTTCGCGCACGCGGATGATCTCGGTGCAAAGCTCATCAAAATAATTTGCAAGCTCGGTCATTTTTGCCTGATACTCATCGTCGTCGAGACGGACGAGGTTGAGGTCGTCACTTCCGTAACGCAAACCGTTGATGTATGAATCCACGGCTTTGAGCAGGTCATCTTGAGGCTGGCCCGCATCCTCGAGCTTAACGATTCGCTGCGTGGTACCGCGCACCAGACCGGCGTAGTTGACCACACGCGCCGTGCCCTGGATATCGGAGACGAGCAGCATAACATTGATGAAGAAGAAGATGAGAACTGCCGTGAGCACCATCATGAGCAGGCGCACCGCCTGGCCGGCCTTCTTGGCGACAGAAGTATTCACAAGTTCACTCCCCTAAATGACAAAAGAACAGGTAGCACGCAGTGTGCTGAAATTCATGGGTGGTTAACTCTACCATATGGGCCAGCAGCCTCAAACTGCAGCAGACGCTCGTCCAAATTGGCGTGACGCTTGCCTTGTTGTTCTTGACCTGGCCGCGCTATCGGACATGCTTCTGGTCTTGGATCACCATGGGAAAGCTCATCCCGTTTTGTGCGTCTAGAGTGGGATGCGGCTTCCCAAAGGTGCCGTTAGGGGAAATCACATCCCGGTTTACCCCCTTGAAATGGGATGCCGTTTCCCGGAGGGGGTCCAGCGGGAAACGGCATCCCATTTTGGGCCCGAAAAGTGGGATACGGTTTCCGGCCGGCATGAAAAAGCCTCCGCAGCTCGTGTGGCTGCGGAGGCTTTATTCGTTGCGGCGCATTGTGTTTGGGTCGCTGAGATGAGTCGATTTGCCCCGAAAGAGGAGGGCATTGACCTTAGGGTCATGCCCGACGAATGAGCGGCAAATCGGCCATCTCGGCGAGCCGAACTACTCCAGCTCAAACGCCCCGGTATAGAGCTGATAGTAGTATCCGCGCTTGGCGATCAGCTCGTCGTGGTTGCCACGCTCGATAATGCGGCCGTGGTCCAGGCAGATGATCGCGTCGGAGTTGCGCACGGTGGACAGGCGGTGCGCGATGACAAACGTCGTGCGGCCTTCCATGAGCTTGTCCATGCCGGCTTGCACGATGGCCTCGGTGCGGGTATCGATGCTCGACGTGGCCTCGTCCAGGATCATCGCCGGCGGATCGGCGACGGCGGCGCGTGCGATCGAGATCAGCTGGCGCTGGCCCTGCGACAGCTGGGCGCCGTTGCCGGTGAGCATCGTGTCGTAGCCGTCGGGCAGGCGGGTGATAAAGTCGTCCGCGCCGGCGAGCTTTGCTGCCGCGATGCACTCCTCGTCGGTGGCATCCAGATTGCCGTAGCGGATGTTATCCATCACGGTGCCGGTGAACAGGTTTACGTCCTGCAGCACCACGCCCAGCGAGCGGCGCAGGTCTGCCTTGCGGATCTTGTTGACGTTGATGCCGTCGTAGCGAATCTTGCCGTCGGCGATGTCATAGAAGCGGTTGATGAGGTTGGTGATGGTCGTCTTACCGGCACCGGTGGCGCCGACAAACGCGACCTTCTGGCCCGGCTTGGCAAACACGGACACGCCGTGCAGCACCTCGTGGTCGGGCGTGTAGCCAAAGTCGACGTTGTCCATGACCAGGTCGCCACGCAGCGGCACGTACTCGATCTCGCCGGTTGCGCGGTGCGGATGTTTCCACGCCCACATGCCAGTGTGGTGGTCGGCCTCCTCGAGCTGCCAGGTATCGGGGTTCACCTGAGCGTTGACAAGCGTCACATAGCCTTCGTCGGCTTCGGGCTCCTCGTCGATGAGCTCAAAGATACGGTCGGCGCCGGCGAGGCCCATGACCACGGCGTTGATCTGCTGCGAGATCTGGCCGATCTGTCCACAGAACTGCTTGGTCATGTTGAGGAACGGCACCACGACGGCGATGGACAGCGCCATGCCCGAGATGCTCAGGTTGGGCACGCCCAGCGCTAGGAAAATGCCGCCGGCCAGTGCGACCAGCACGTAGAGCAGGTTGCCCAGGTTCATAAGGATGGGCATGAGGATGTTGGCGTACATGTTGGCCTTCTGCGAGACCTCGAAGAGCTTTTCGTTGCGCTCGTCAAAATCGGCTTCGGCGGCAGACTCGTGGCAGAATGCCTTGACGACCTTCTGGCCGTTCATGACTTCCTCGATATGGCCCTCGACAACGCCGAGCTCGGTCTGCTGCGCAATAAAGAAGCGCGCGGAGTTGGAGCCGAGCAGCTTGGTCATAAAGGTCATAAAGGCGACGCCGGCAATAATGACCAAGCACATCCACACGCTGTAGTACAGCATGATAAAGAACACCGTGACGATGACGATGACCGTCATGAGCAGGTTGGGCAGCGACTGGCTGATCATCTGGCGCAGCGTGTCGATGTCATTGGTGTAGTGGCTCATGATGTCGCCGCGCTGGTGCGTGTCGAAGTAGCGGATCGGCAGGTCCTGCATGCGGTTGAACATCTTCTCGCGCAGCTTCTCCAGCGAGCCCTGCGTGACGATGGCCATGGCGCGGTTCCAGAAGAGCGAGGACAGGATGCCGATGCCGTAGATGCAGGCGAGGGTGGTCACGAGCTGTGCGATCTTGGGCTGCGCGGCTCCCCAATCGCCCGACTGCCACGATTCGCTAATAATCTGCAGGGCGCTCTGAAGGAAGGTCGCGCCGATGGAGTTGATGATGGCGCAGAGCACCACGCCGGCGACGACGAGGGGCAAAAGCACGGGGTAAAAGCCAAAGAGCGTCTTGATGAGGCGCGACATGGTGCCGCCCTTGCGGTTGAGCGCGCGCTCGGCGGTCGTTGCCTTACTCATGTGCCTCGCCTCCTTCCTGGGTCTGAGCTTGCGTTACGGATGCCTCGGTGTCGGCCTCGACGGCCTCTTCGCCCTCGGCAGACATCTTGTTCTGCGAGGTAAAGGTCTCGCGGTAGATCTCGCTCGTCTTGAGCAGCTCGTCGTGGTTACCGATCTGCGCGATGCGGCCGCCCTCCATGACGATGATGCGGTCTGCGTCCTGCACGGAGCTAATGCGCTGGGCGATGATGAGCTTGGTCGTGTTGGGCAGATAGCTTGCCAGCCCTGCGCGAATCTTGGCGTCGGTCTTGGTGTCGACGGCGCTCGTGGAGTCGTCCAGGATCAAGATCTTGGGGCGACGCAGCAGGGCACGCGCAATGCACAGGCGCTGCTTCTGACCGCCGGAAACATTGGAGCCGCCCTGTTCGATCCAGGTGTCATAGCCCTTGGGGAAGCCGTCGACAAACTCGTCGGCGCAGGCCAGATGCGCGGCCTCGCGGACCTCTTCGTCGGTGGCGTTCGGGTCGCCCCAACGCAGGTTCTCGGCAATCGTGCCGCTAAACAGCACGTTTTTCTGCAGCACCATGGCCACCTGGTGGCGCAGGGCGTCCAAGTCGTAGTCGCGCACATCCACGCCGCCCACGCGCACGGTGCCTTCGGTGGCGTCGTACAGGCGGGCGATGAGGTTTACAAGCGTGGACTTGGCCGAGCCGGTGCCGCCGATGATGCCGATGGTCTCGCCGCTCTTAATGTGCAGGTCGATATCGTCGAGCGCCTGGCGCTTCGCATGCGCGGAATACTTAAAGCTCACGTGGTCAAAGTCGATGGAGCCATCGGCGACTTCGAGCGCGGGCTCGGCGGGATCGGCGATCGTGGGCTCGGCGGCCAGCACCTCGGTGATGCGGTGCGCCGATTCGTCGGCCATAGTTACCATGACAAAGATCATCGACAGCTGCATCAGACTCATGAGGATTTGGAAGCCATAGGTAAAGATCGAGGAGAGCTGGCCCACGTCGAACAGCGTGCCCTGGCTCGTGATGATGAGCTTGGAGCCCAAGTAGATGATGACGACAAACGCGCCGTTGACGCAGATGTTCATCATGGGGTTGTTAAAGGCAAGCAGCTTCTCGGCGCGGGTGAAGTCCATCTGGACGTCGCGTGCGGCGGTCGCGAACTTCTCCTTCTCAAAGTCTTCGCGCACGTAGCTCTTGACCACGCGCATGCCGGTGACGTTTTCCTCGACGGACTCGTTAAGGGCGTCGTACTTGTGGAACACGCGCGAGAAGATGGGACGCACCTTAAAGATGATAAAGAACAGCCCAAAGCCCAGCAGCGGAATGATGACCAGGTAGACCATGGCGACGCTGCCGCCCATGATAAATGCCATGGTAAAGGCGAAGATCAATACCAGCGGCGCGCGCACGGCGATACGGATGATCATCATAAAGGCCTGCTGCACGTTGTTGATATCGGTGGTCAGGCGCGTGACGAGCGAGGAGCTCGAGAACTCATCGATGTTGGCAAAGCTGAACGTCTGGATCTTGTAGAACAGGTCGTGACGCAGGTTCTTAGCGAAGCCGCAACTCGCATGGCTGCAGGTGACGCCGGCAGCGGCGCCAAAAGCAAGCGACGTCAGCGCGATGAGCACCAAAAAGCCCGCGGTGGGAAGCATTTCGGCTACGGTGGCGCCGTCTTTGATGGCGTCGATCAGGTTGGCGGTGATAAATGGAATCAGCATCTCGCAGAGCACCTCGCCAAGCACGAGCAATGGCGTGGCAACAGTGACTTTCATATAGTCGCGGATGCTGCCCATGAGGGTTTTAATCATCCAGTTCCTCCCAGGTTACACGGATTTTCTCGAGCATTTCGGCGAGCTGCTCGCGCTCGTCGTGGGTGAGGGCACTAAAGGCCCGTTCTCTAAAGCGGATGCGGGCCGCCTGGTCGATGCGGGCGTTTTCCCGGCCGGTTTCGGTCAGGCGAATGGTGAGCTGCCGTCGATCCTTGGGGTTACGGCTGCGCTCGATGAGGCCGTTGAGCTCGAGCTTGGACAGGATCTCGGAAAGTGACCCCGGCTTGAGGTCAAAGTGCATGCCGAGTTCCTGCTGCGACATCTCGCCGCCGGGTTGCTTGGCCAGCAGGCAGATGATGGGCGCCTTGCCGGACACGCCTCCGCCATGAAAATGCATGTAATGGCCGCAAAAGCCCAGGCCATTGAGGATGCGCTTGGCAAGCTTGTCTTCTGAGCTAACCGCTTCGGGTGCATCCGCCGGCTGTGACGGGTCGCCGTCGGGCTCGTGCGAACAAAGGTTAAGAGGTTCATCGCACATGAATTAGTGTTGCTCCTTTCTTTAGTTAGGTAGTGGAATTGTTTTGTGCCTAACCAATCTAGGAGCATGAGAAATGAATGTCAAGGTACCAAACTAGTGGTTACGCGGTTTTACCAAACCGCGTAACGGCTCGACGCTGCAAACCCGCCAGAGCGGCAATCTGCCTTTCAACTTCGGCGGCATGACCAGAAGGTCAATGCCGCCTCGTTTCAAGGCACCTTGCTCGCTCTGGCGGGTTTTCGCTGACTTCACCAAAACATCGGCGTTGCCTTGATTCAAACTTGCCAAAAGGTAGTCGTTGGGGACGTTCTTGTTTGACTAGTCGTTTAAGAACGTCCCCAACGACTACTTGGGGACGGAGGAAAAGGGATCATTTTCCGAAACCTTTCCGCAACAATTTGCCCTTCGCACTGCTCGACTCCGCTCGCAACGTCCCCTGCGCTACACTTAGTTGCACTGTGGCGCCGTTGCGCCGCGCCCGAACTAAGGGGGACACTCATGAAGAACACTCAACTGCTGCTGATTAACGATATGTGCGGCTACGGCAAGGTCGCGCTTTCCGCCATGCTGCCGGTGCTGTCGCACATGGGCTACCGTATCCATAACCTGCCGACGGCGCTCGTTTCCGACACGCTCAACTACCCCAAGTTCTACATCCACGACACCACGGAGTACGTGCGCCAGAGCCTCGCCATCTGGGAGGAGCTCGGCTTTGAATTCGACGCCATCTCGACCGGCTTTATCGTGACCGAGGAAGAGACGCGCATCATCTCGGACTTTTGCCACCGCCGTGCGCAAAAGGGCACCAAGGTGTTCGTCGACCCCATCATGGGCGACAACGGCAAGCTCTATGCGGGCGTGCCCGAGTCCACGATTGGCCTTATGCGGCACCTGCTCGAGTGCGCCGACTACGCGGTTCCCAACTACACCGAGGCCTGTTTGCTCACCGACACGCCTATCGTCGAGCAAATTACGCCCGATGAGGCCCGCGCCCTTGTGGACGCCGTGCGCGAGCTGGGTGCCAAGTCGGTGGTCATTACGAGCGCCGTAGTCAATGGCACGAACGCGGTTATTGGTTACGACCATGTGGCGGGGGAGTACTTTACGATTCCCTTTGAGCTCATTCCGGTCTATTTCCCGGGCACGGGCGACACGTTCTCGGCGGTGCTCGTCGGCCGCGTTATGGCAGGCTGGAGTCTGCAGCGCGCGACGTCCGATGCCATGCGCGTGGTGGCAGAGCTTATCGAGCGCAATGCCGACCAAGAGGACAAATCGGCCGGCCTTCCCATCGAGGCCTGCCTGGATGTGAT
>OJKO01000552.1_pt1 | contig 14865 bp, 11 predicted proteins | sample 1596541 | NCBI WGS metagenome assembly OJKO01 (sample SAMEA4350163, study PRJEB24818) | metagenome | biome: human; feature: gut; material: faeces | place: Denmark | collected 2013-09
GGCAACTCACAAAAGCAATTATGATAATAGTGTAAATCTGATTGTAAGAGCTTCTATTGTTGAAACAAGATCTGATTTATATAAATCTAAGGATGAAGAGAAGAGGCGTTGGGATGTTTGTGTGGAGAATATTTTTTTTTTTTTTCAAGCAAAAGACAGCATACGAGATTTCTGCCTGTCTCGTGGGCTCGGAGATGTCTATAAGAGTCAGCTCCTGAGCTCAAGACTGGTGTTCCCGAATTTTTAAAAACTCCCCCAGTCGCCTGCGGTGACAGCCCCCTCGAGGAGGGGGCCTTATAGCCTCCCTCTTTGAGGGAGGTGGCACGGCAAAGCCGTGACGGAAGGAGTTCCATGCAGAACTATTTACTGACCCTTGCCTACGACGGCACCAACTACTGCGGCTTTCAGGTGCAGCCCAACGGGCGGAGCGTGGCCCAGACCTTTCAGGATGGGCTGGAAGCGGTGCTCCACAGCCGCCCCGATATCAAGGGGTGCAGCCGCACCGATGCCGGGGTCCACGCGCTGGGCTTTGCGCTGAACTTCCATGCGGAGACCCGCATCCCCCCCGAAAAGCTGCCGTTGGCCATCAACCAGCACCTGCCCCCGGATATCCGGGTGCTGTGCGCCCGGGTGGTGCCGGAGGAGTTCCACGCCCGCTATGCCGCCCATACCAAGACCTACCTGTACCGCATCCACAACCACCCCATCGATTCGCCTTTTGATGAAAAATATTACACCCGGGTGCCCCGGCGGCTGGATGTGGATGCCATGCAGAGGGCGGCGGAACAGTTTGTGGGAAAGCACGATTTTCTGGCCCTGTGCGCGGCGGGTTCCTCTGCTGCTGCCCACGGAGATACCGTGCGCACCATCACTGACTGCCATGTGACCCGGAAGGGCGACGAGGTGGACATTGAGGTGACAGCGGACGGCTACCTCTATAACATGGTGCGCATTCTGGCAGGCACCCTGTGTGAGGTGGGCGCGGGCCGGATGCAGCCCGATGCCATCCCCGGCATCCTTGCCAGCCGGGACCGCAGCCAGGCCGGGCCGACGCTGCCCGCGAAGGGGCTATTTTTGGAGAAGGTGGACTACGACCTATGAGAAAAAATCGCAACCGTCCGGAGAGCGACGAGCCGCTTTCGGAAGGGCGGGTCGAATATCTGGAAGCTGCCCGCCAGCGTGTGCGGAACCGGCGCATCCGCCGCACGGCGGTGCTGCTGGTGCTGCTGACGGCGGTGGTGCTGTTTGCCACCGGCATCGCGGGCAGCTCGGTGGCGGCCCTGAAGGACCTGACCGATACGGCCCGCATTGCCCTGCTGCCCGGCTCCGGCTGGCCCCAGCAGACCGGTGTGGCCGAGCTGGAGCAGATGGCCCCCCTGACCGGCAGCTTTGTGGAGCTGGGGGACGAGGGCTGTGTGGTCTGGTCGCGCACCGGCAAAAAGCTGAACAGCATCCAGAGCGGCTATGCCCGCCCGGCGCTGGCCGCGGGTAAGACCCGCTTTGTCCTCTACAACCGCTCCGGAAACGAGCTGCGGGTGGAGAGCCGCACCCAGAACCTTTACACCAAGCAGCTGGAAAACAGCATTTTCCTCTGCGCCATGTCGGACAACGGCACGCTGGCTGTGGTCACGGAGGACCAGACCAGCATGGCAAAGCTGCTGGTATACAGCCCCTCCATGGAGCAGCAGCTCAGCTGGAGCATGACCTCCAACGACGGCACCCCCCTGCGGATGGCCTTTTCCCCCGACAGCCGGAAGCTGGCGGCGGCAGCCGTCACCGTCAGCGGGGGACAGGTGATGACCAACCTCTACCTCATCAATCTGGCATCGGGCGATCCCGTCAGTCTGGTGAATCAGGGCGGTGTGCCCCAGTGGCTGGGGTGGACCTCCGCTTCCACAATCCTGGCTGTCTACGATACCAGGGCCGTGCTCTACAATGCGGGCGGCGGCGAGCGTGCGGTCTATGATTTTGCGGGCACGGAGCTGAAAGATGTTTCGGTGGACGCGGCAGGCAATGTGGCCCTGCTGCTGGCATCGGGGCAGGTCTCTCAGGCTGTGACGCTGGACAAAAACCTGAACGTCCAGTTCAGCGCCGCTGTCTCGGCGGCAAATTCCATTGTCCGGGCGGGGAACCTGTTCTATCTGCTGGCCGATAACGCCGTGGAGTGCTTTGATGCATCTGGCACCCAGCAGTGGAGCCAGAACCTTGACACCAGCCCGCAGGCATTGCTGGCCAACAGCAGGGATCTGCTGCTGTTCAGCGGCAATACGGTGCAGAAGTTGGAAGCACCCGCTGATTAGCCCTCTCCGTCAATGCTTGCGCATTGCCACCTCTCCCAAAGGGAGAGGCAATTGCGGCTTCGAGGAAAAAGAGTGCAATTTATCTTGTGGCTTCCCCTGTCAGAAGCGTTGGCTCCCCCTTTGGGGGAGCTGGCACGACGGCAGTCGTGACTGAGAGGGTGAGCCAGTTCGGAATAAGGTTAAACGTATGTTCAAGAATCCGTCATTTATTTTTGATATCCTATGTACGGTGGTCTGGCTGGTGCTGGCCGTCCGGTATGCCCGCAAAGGCTTTCTGGCCTCGGTGGTGCAGCTGACGGGCAGCCTCATCAGCCTGTTCGGTGCCAGAGCCTTTTCAGGCTGGGCAGCCGGGCAGGTGTTCGAGCGCTTCCTCGCCGGAAGCTTCCGGGACCAGATCGCTGCCAATATCGCCGCCGGGGGAGCCGTCAGTCTGGATGGCATTGCCCAGCGGTACGCGGGCTTTCTGCCCGAGGCGTTCCGGGCATCCATCGTGGATGCCTGCGAGCGCTCCATCTCTGCCGTCCTCAATGACAACGCCGTTGTGCTGGCGGATACCATCGTCCAGAAGGTGCTGGCTCCGCTGCTGACCCCAGTGATCTCGCTGGTGCTGTTCTTTGTGGCGTTCGCCCTGCTGCGGATGCTGGTCAGCCTGCTGGTCACAGTGCTGGGGCTGGTGAACAAGCTGCCCGTGATCGGTGCAGTGAACCACTGGCTGGGCTGGGGCGTGGGCGGCATTGCCAGCCTTGTGGACATCTATCTGGTGCTCTGCGTGGTCTGGGCGCTCATTGTGATCACCGGCGGCAACCTCACCATGCTCAACGACACGGTGATGAGCGGCAGCCTTTACTATAAAGTATTCAATGTGTTCAACCCGTTTGTCTGAGCGGGGAGGGAAAAGGAGGAACAATGGTCTGCATTCGATGCCAGAAGCGGCCTGCCATTATTTTTGTCCAGCGGATGGAAAATGGCCAGATGAAAAACGAGGGGTACTGCCTGCACTGTGCCCGGGAGATGCACATCAAACCGGTCGATGATCTGATGAAACAGTTTGGCATGTCTGATGAGGACATGGATGCCATGGAAGACCGGATGGAAAACATGATGCAGGAGATGGGGGACATGAGCAACATGAATCCCTTCTCCATGATGATGGGCATGGGCCAGCCGGACCAGAGCGAGGAGGATGGCGACCTTGTGCCCGGCTCCAGCGCCACCTTCCCGCTGGGGGTGAACGGCGGAGCCCAGAACGGCAAAAACGAAAAGAAGGCGGGCAAAAACGACAAAAAGCCGCCCCGCCGCAAGTTTCTGGATACCTACTGCGAGAACCTGACCCGCAAAGCCCGGGAGGGGAAGCTGGATGATATCATCGGCCGCGACCGGGAGATCTACCGCACCATCCAGATCCTGAGCCGCCGCCAGAAGAACAACCCCTGCCTCATTGGTGAGGCGGGCGTTGGCAAGACCGCCATTGCCGAGGGCATTGCCGAGCGCATTGCCAAGGGGCAGGTGCCGGCAGGGCTGCAGGATAAGGAGATCTTTCTGCTCGACCTGACCAGCCTTGTGGCAGGCACCCAGTTCCGCGGCCAGTTCGAGCAGCGGGTCAAGGGCCTGCTGAGCGAGGTCAAGGCGGCGGGCAACGTCATCCTGTTCATTGACGAGATCCACACCATTACCTCTGCCGGTGAGAGCGAGGGTGCCATGAATGCGGGCAACATTCTGAAGCCCGCCCTCTCCCGTGGCGAGATTCAGGTCATCGGTGCTACCACCTTCAACGAGTACCGCAAGTATATCGAGAAGGATCAGGCGCTGGAACGCCGTTTCCAGCCCGTGCGGGTGGAGGAACCCAGCGTTGCTGATACGCTGGCCGTGATGGGCGGCATCAAGCACTACTACGAGGAGCACCACCATGTGCAGGTGCCCGCCGATGTGCTGAACGCCACCGTGACCCTGAGCGAGCGGTATATCACCGACCGCTACCTGCCCGACAAGTCCATCGACCTGCTGGACGAGGCCTGTGCCTGCTGCAATCTGGCCCACCCGGTCATCTCCGAGTACCTGACCATGCAGAAGGAACTGGAGGCCCTCAAGCAGGAAGAGGCCGACATGGAAAACGCCGATGTGAACGAGCCCATCGATTACGAGCGTGTGGCAGAGCGCAAGACCCGGATGGCACAGCTGGAGCGGGAATTGCCCGCCAAGCAGGCTGCAGCCGGGGAGATCCAGGTGACCATGGACGATGTGGCCAAGGTCATTGAGCTGTGGACGGGCATCCCGGCGGTGAAGATCCGGGAGACCGAGTATGCAAAGCTCGCCAGCCTTGAGACCGAGCTGAAAAAGAAGATCATCGGTCAGGACGATGCCGTGCATCTGGTGGCCCAGGCGGTCAAGCGCAGCCGCGCCGACCTTTCGGGCCGCCGCCGTCCGGCCAGCTTCATCTTTGTGGGCCCCACCGGCGTGGGCAAGACGGAGCTGGTGAAGCAGCTGGCAAACCAGCTCTTTGACGGCCCCGACCCCCTGATCCGGCTGGATATGAGCGAGTATATGGAGAAGTACGCGGTGTCCCGCATGATCGGTTCCCCTCCGGGCTATGTAGGCTACGAGGAGGCGGGTCAGCTGACCGAAAAGGTCCGCCGCCGCCCGTACAGCGTGGTGCTGTTCGATGAGATCGAAAAGGCTCACCCCGATGTGATGAATATCCTGCTGCAGATCCTGGACGAGGGCAAGATCAACGATGCCCAGGGCCGCACCGTGGATTTCTCCAACACCGTCATCTGCATGACCTCCAATGCGGGCAGCAGCGACCAGACCACCGCAAGTCTGGGCTTCAACCGCAGCGAGGAGGAGCGGAACGAGGAGAAGAGCCGCAAGGCACTGAGCCAGTTCCTCCGCCCTGAGTTTTTGGGCCGCGTGGATGAGGTCATCACCTTCAAGCCGCTGAGCGAGGAGACCCTGCAGGGCATTGCCGCCCTGATGCTGGACGAGTACAAGCCCAGCATGGAGGCCAAGGGCATTGCCTACAGCTATACCCCGGCGGCACTGGCAGCGCTGGTGCACAAGAGCCAGGGCGGCAAGTTTGGTGCCCGCGACCTGCGCCGCACCATCCGCAAGGCTGTGGAGGACCCCGCCGCTGAAAAGATCATCGACGGCACCCTTGTTTCCGGCTCCACCCTGACCGTGGATGCTGAGAACGATGAGATCGTGCTGAAATAAGTAAAGATCCCGGAGGGCAGAAACGCCCTCCGGGATCTTTGTTCTTTGAAGGAGGAGAGAAGAATGAACTTGTATCACTACCGATCAGTGGAAAGCGCACGAAAGGAGATCGAGTGCCGTACATTCCGCTATGCGGACCGGAACGAATTGAATGATCCCTTGGAGGGCTATGCTCAGATTTACTGGAAAGGCGATTGTCCGGCGTGGGAGGGACTGTTCCGGAACTATATCTGCAGTGTATACTATGCTGTAGTTGGCATTCAATTGAATGCAAGCGAGGAACTTTTGGCAGAGAGGGCAGTTATTCCGGATATTCACTGCTTTGATGATGTTCCGCTGGGGCAGGTCTGGAAAGAATTATCGGATCGTTTTGTACAGACAGCATTGGTGCAGAAGCTGATAGTAGATCTAGGAAATACGGAGACCGAAATGAATGCCCACCGCTTGAGGCAAATTTTGCGGCTCTGCCATGAGGATGCAATCAAAATTTGTCTGGACGACATGCACAAACGGAAAACGTTGCCAGAGGAGCAGGGCGGGCCGGTGGTGTCAATCAGCGAAAAGGCCGACTGGGAAAAGATGGGAGGCTTTGGAAATCTTGAAAGTCCGCTGATAAAAATGATGAAGGCAGCTTTTGAGGTTTATGAAGAAACACTGGAAAGCAGTTTTCTGAAACTGGAACAGGAGATCGAGGCAAACGAACCAAATGCCCGGAAGCGGAGGCTCTGGCTGAAGGTGAGGCTGGGATTTCCGGCCCTTTATATTGCTGGTCTGCAGGAACTGCCCTACCCCAGAATGTTTATGATGTGCTTTTCCACCGATGGAACAAACTCGGCCATGTGGGGAAATTATGCGCAAAATCACTGCGGTGTCTGTCTAGTCTACCGTGCCAACGAAGAAAATGGAAAGCAGACTCTTCGTGTAAAAACAGCCGAAAGCTGGAGTTCAAGTAGCGGATATTCCTGCGGTTTTCGGGATGACCCGGTCTACCCAGTTCGTTATACGGACGAGCAGGTAAAGCGCAACTTTTTTGAATCATTGGGACGGCTGACTTTTTCGCAGATTGAATCCTGGATGGTTTCGTCCAAAGGTGAACGAAGCCGGATTCTAGAACTTTACGACAAGGATGCGTGGCGGGTGCAGTATTGGAAAGACCAGCAGGAGAAATATTTGACGAAGCTTCCTGCCTGGAGCCATGAACAGGAATATCGACTGCTTATGAATGACAGTTTTCATCAGCACACGGAGGCAGAGCGCTATGTGGGATACGACCCAGCAATCCTGGAGGGCGTGATCTTTGGTATCAAGACATCGGAAGCTGATAAGATGCAGATTTTCCGAACCTTGCGAAAATCTATGGAGGAAGCAGGGCGGGACCCGAAGGAACTGGAGGTGTGGCAGGCGGAATATGATGACGAAACGCGGAAGATCAGCCTGAGGAAACGGCATTTTCCCATCTGGTAAAAGAAAACACATTTCCGGACAGAACAAAACCTCCCTGTGCAGAAGAATAGCGCTGCAGGGGAGGCTTTTGTCGTTAATTTCTTAGATAGAGAAGCCGATGACTACTTAACAGACACCGGCTCCTCCGGCTTGTTGGTGGTACGGGCGCTCGTGCGGCCCTCGGGAATGATCTCGCCTGCGGCGGTCAGGCTGAGCTTGGCCAGGGTCGGGCCCACCAGCTCGTACACCAGCACCGAGAAGAGCACCACGTTGCGCACCATGTGGCCGTCGGAAAGCTCGGCAGCCTCGGCGGCCATGCCCAGCGCCACACCGGCCTGCGGCAGCAGGGTGATGCCCAGATACTTCTGGATCTTCTCGCTGCAGCGGGTGGCCTTGCAGCTGACATAGGAGCCGGAGATCTTGCCCAGAGAGCGGGAAGCGATATAGACGGCACCAATGAGCAGGACCATGGGGTTTGCGAGGATGTTCAGGTCCAGCTCCGCGCCGGACAGCACGAAGAACAGGATGTTCACCGGGCTTACCCAGCGGTCCAGGCGGTCCATCAGCTCATCGGAAGTGGGGCAGATGTTGCAGAACACGGTGCCGGTCATCATGCAGACCAGCAACAGCGAGAAGCTGCAGTGGATGGGGCCGACCTCAAAGCTGACCATGGAAAGGCCCACCGTCAGCAGCACAAAGGCCACCGAAAGGCTCATGCGCTTGGAGCGGGAGTGGAAGTAGATCTCCAGCTGGTTGAGCAGCAGACCGGCCAGCGCACCCAGACCCAGGCTGAGTACGATCTCCACCAGAGGCTCCAGAAGGATGCTGATGGGGTCGATGCGGCCCTGCTCCAGCGCGTTTGCGATGCCGAAAGAGGCCGAGAAGAGCACCAGACCCACGGCATCGTCAATGGCGACCACCATCAGCAGCAGGCGGGTCAGGGGACCGCTTGCCTTGTACTGCTTGACCACCATCAGGGTGGCGGCAGGGGCTGTGGCAGAGGCGATGGAACCCAGCGTGATGGCCGATGCCATTGAGATGACATCCGGCCGGGCAAAGTGCAGGGCCACCAGAGCGATATCCACCAGCACGGTGGTGATAACGGCCTGCAGGATGCCCACAGTGACCGCCTGCCTGCCCATGCTCTCCAACGCGCTGAGCCGGAACTCGTTGCCGATGACAAAGGCGATGAAGCCCAGTGCCACCTGTGTGATGATGCCGTAGCTCTCGACCTGTGCAAGGCTCCCGAAGCCGAAGCCCCAGCCGCTCAGGCCCAGCCGACCCAGAAAGAAGGGGCCCAGCAGAAGCCCCGCCACCAGATAAGAGGTGACAGCCGGCAGACGGACCGCTTTCGCTGCACGGGATGCCAACAGGCCTGCAATGAGCGAAAGAGACATGCAGATGAGCAATTGCTCCATAAAATAAGATCCTCCTCAGGAATTAAGATACGTTAAAAAGTATATCTTATCTGAGGAGGAAAAGCAACATTTGTTAATTGAATTTAAAAACCCTCTGTGCAATGCGGTAACCGCCCAGCACGAGTTTGTCGCCCTTGGGGATCTTCAGGTTGGTCACGCCGCCAAAGCCGTAGCGGATGGAGCGGTAGACCCCGGCACTGGTGTGTGCCTTGAGGTAGGCCCACAGTTCGTTCTCCTTCTGCTTTGCGGCGGCACTGCCGTCCAGCAGCAGGAAGATGTCGCTGATGGCCATCATCATGGAGAGGTAGTGCAGCATATAGCTGCGCAGCTTCTTCTGGCCCTTAAGGGCATCCAGGTCCTGGCAGTCGATCATGTGGCGGGTCACCCGCAGCTGCTGGTCCACCCGCTTGACCATCACACTCTCGTTCACGCTCTGGTCGGCCCGGCCGATGAAGTAGCGGTACAGGTCCAGATCCATATAGTACATGCTCTTGACAAAGGGCAGGGGCTGGTAGACAAAGATGTTGTCTACATAGAAGGTGTGCTTGGGCAGCACCATGCCGCAGTCCCGCAGCACCTGTGTGCGGTACATCACCGAGTGCATCAGCAGGTTCTGGTCGGGCCGGAAGTGGCCGACATGCGTCCAGTTGAACAGTCGGTTCTGGGGGAACACGTTGGTGTAGCGCACGGTATGGCTGGTGTTGTCCTCCACATGCTCGTAGACATAGTTGCAGATCATCAGGTCAGGCGCGGTGCCCCGGGCAATCAGCGTGTTCAGCTTGGCCAGCACGGTCCTGAGGGCTGCTTCGTCCAGCCAGTCGTCGCTGTCCACTACCTTGTAATACAGGCCGGTGGCGTTGCGGATGCCCTGATTCACGCCCTCGCCGTGGCCGCCGTTCTCCTGATGGATGGCCTTGACGATGGTGGGATATTTGGTGGCGTACTCGTCGCAGATGGCGGGGGTGTCATCCTTGGTGGAACCATCGTCCACCAGGATGATCTCGGCCTGCTCCCCGGCGGAGAGCAGGGTCTCGATGCAGTGGCGCATATATGCCGCCGAGTTGTAGCACGGGACGGCGAAGGTGATCAATTTCTGAGCCATACAAAATACTCCTTTGCTCTTTTCCGGCAGATGCACAAGGCAGGAGCCGGGATGGAGATATATACCCATATTATAGCATTTTTGTGCAGGAAATGCTATCGAACGTGGGAAATGTCAGAGATGTTTTACAATTATCCGGGGAGTTGTGGTATACTGATTGGGTTATAAACCGCTCAGGCCGCTTTGCGTCCAGCTCCCCTGGTAGGGGAGCCAAGACTTGCCTCTCCTACCAGGAGAGGTGGTATTGCGAAGCAATGACGGAGCGGTTTTGTATGGATAGGAGGAACCATGGAAAGTCCGCATAGTATTCTGAAAAAAGTCTTTGGCTACGACAGCTTCCGCCCGGGTCAGGAGGAGATCGTCTCCCGCCTGCTGGCCGGGCAGGATGTGCTGGCCGTGATGCCCACAGGTGCGGGCAAGTCCATCTGCTATCAGGTGCCGGCCCTGCTGCTGCCGGGCATCACCATCGTGGTGTCGCCGCTGGTCAGCCTGATGAAGGATCAGGTGGGGGCGCTGGTACAGGCCGGTGTGGCGGCAGCTTTCCTGAACAACAGCCTGACGGACAACCAGAAGGCCCTGATGCTCCGCCGCGCCCGGGAGGGGTGGTATAAGATCATCTATGTGGCTCCGGAGCGGCTGGAGATGCCGGGTTTTCAGCGGTTTGCGCAGGAGCGGGAGATCAGCATGGTCACGGTGGACGAGGCCCACTGCATCAGTCAGTGGGGGCAGGACTTCCGCCCTAGCTACCTGCACATCAAGGTGTTTGTGGACAGCCTGCCCAAGCGCCCGGTGGTGGGAGCCTTTACGGCCACCGCCACGGCCCATGTGCGGGAGGACATCCGCACCCATCTGGAACTCCACACCCCCTACGAGGTGACCACCAGCTTCGACCGGCCCAACCTCTATTTTGCCACCCGCAGGGCCCTGCCCAGCGAGAAGCCCAAAGTTCTGCTCGACCTTGTGCTCAGGGAGCGGGACAATGCGGGCATCATCTATTGCAGTACCACCCGGCAGGTGGACGAGACCACCCGCCTGCTGCAGAGCCGGGGAATCCGTGCGGCAGCCTACCACGCCAAACTGGATGCGGATACCCGGCGGCAGAATCAGGACGATTTCCTCTATGACCGGGTGCAGATCATGGTGGCGACCAATGCCTTCGGCATGGGCATCGATAAGCCAAACGTCCGGTTCGTCATCCATTATAATATGCCCAAGGATCTGGAGAGCTATTATCAGGAGGCGGGCCGCGCGGGCCGTGACGGGGAGCCAGCCCGCTGCACCCTGCTCTATTCCGGCACCGATGTGCGCACCATCCGGTTCTTCATCGACAAGGAGATGGAGGCTGACAACGGCCTGCCTGCGGATGTCAAGGCCGAAGCGGCACGCAAGGCAGAGGAACGGCTCAAGTACATGACCTTCTACTCCACCACGCCGCGCTGCCTGCGGGGGTATCTGCTGAGCTACTTCGGCGAGGCCGCGCCCCAGAAGTGCGAGAACTGTTCCAACTGTCTGCTGGCAGCACAGGCCGCCGAACAGGTGGAGGAGCAGGCGGCACAAGCCCGCCAGCGTGCCGCGGCCAGTGCAAAGCGGCTGGCCTCGGCCTCCCGCCGCCGTGCCGACGAAGATGCCCTCAGCGAAGCGGACGAGAAGCTGCTGGCTGCCCTCTATGCCCTGCGCAAGCGGCTGGCCGCAAAGCAGAAGCTCCCTGCCTATATGGTGTTCAATGATTCCACCCTTCGCCAGATGGCGCTGAAAAAGCCCCTGAGCGTGGAGGAATTGCTCAATATCCCCGGTGTGGGCGAGAAAAAGGCCGCCCGCTATGGGCAGGAGTTCCTGGGTGTCATCGAGGATATGGTGAGCTCAAGATAAAGAATGACCCCCTCCGTTATCGTGCAGCGATAACGGAGGGGGTCATTCTTTTGTTACATCGTGTGTGTGGCAAACACCTGTTCGTCCTCCCACCAGACGGGGGCCTTTGCGGCAAGGCTCTTGGGCACATCCAGAAGCCGCTGGTTGGAGCTGCCCCGGAAGCGCAGGGAGATATCGTGCTGGGCTTCCACAAAGCGGCCGTCCACCAGAACATCCAGCAGACTCAGCAGCTCATCGGTGACCTCACAGCGGGCCGGGCAGGGAACACTGCCGGTCAGCTGCTCCCAGGTGTAACCGGAATAGCACCAGACGCTCTTATTCGGGTACAGCGCCCTGAAGTTGCGGACGAAGGGCAGCAGCTCCCGCTGGTTCTCCGGCTCAAAAGGCTCACCGCCCAGCAGGGAGATTCCTGCAATATAGTCGGGCTGGCAGGATGCAAAGATCTCGTTGCGCACGGCTTTGCCGAAGGGCTGACCGTACCCGAAATCCCATGCCACCTCGTTGAAGCAGCCCGGGCAGTGGTGCCTGCAGCCCGAAACAAAGATGCTGGTGCGCACCCCCGGCCCATTGGCAATGTCGTAATACTTAATTGTTGCGTAATTCATCACAGATGCAGCACCCGATCCTTGATCTCCTGTGTCCGGCCCTGGTTCCAGAACTGGGTGCCGATATAACCGCAGGTGCGGCGGGCAACGTTCAGCTTGTTCTGGTCACGGTTGCCGCACTTGGGGCACTCCCATACCAGCTTGCCGTCATCCTCAACGATCTTGATCTCTCCGTCGTAGCCGCAGCACTGGCAGTAATCGGACTTGGTGTTCAGCTCGGCGTACATGATGTTATCATAGATGAACTGCAGCACGCTTATCACGGCCTCCAGATTGTCCTGCATGTTGGGCACTTCCACATAGCTGATGGCACCGCCCGGGGACAGCTTCTGGAACTCGCTCTCAAACTTGAGCTTGGTAAAGGCATCAATGGGCTCCGAAACATGGACGTGGTAGCTGTTGGTGATATAGTTCTTATCGGTGATGCCGGGCACGATGCCGAACCGCTTCTGCAGGCACTTGGCAAACTTGTAGGTGGTGGATTCCAGCGGGGTGCCGTAGAGAGAGTAATCCATGTTCTCGGCCTTCTTCCACTCGGTGCACTTGTCGTTCATGTGCTGCATCACGCTCAGGGCAAAGGGCTTAGCACCGGCATCGGTGTGGCTCTTGCCGGTCATATACTTCACGCACTCATACAGGCCGGCGTAGCCGAGGCTGATGGTGGAGTAGCCGCCGAAGAGCAGCTTGTCGATCTTTTCACCCTTCTTGAGGCGGGCCAATGCGCCGTACTGCCACAGGATGGGGGCGGCGTCGCTGGGGGTACCCAGCAGGCGCTTGTGGCGGGCCTGCAGAGCGCGGTGGCAGAGGGCCAGACGCTCGTCAAAGATCTTCCAGAACTTATCAAAGTTGCCGCCGGAGCTGAGGGCCACGTCCACCAGGTTGATGGTCACGACGCCCTGATTGAAGCGGCCATAATATTTGGGCTTGCCGGTCTCAGGGTCAATATAGGGGGTCAGGAAGCTGCGGCAACCCATGCAGGTGTAGCAGTGGCCCTCGCCGTTTTTGTCCACCTTCAGCTCGAGCATCTTCTTCTCGGAGATGTAGTCGGGGACCATCCGCTTGGCGGTACACTTGGCAGCCAGCTCGGTCAGGTAGTAGTAGGGATCACCGGGGTGGATGTTGTCCTCTTCCAGCACGTAGATGAGTTTGGGGAAGGCGGGGGTGATCCAGACACCGGCCTCGTTCTTCACGCCCTGATAGCGCTGACGGATGGTCTCCTCGATGATGATGGCGAGGTCAGCTTTCTCCTGCGCATTGCGGGCTTCGCCCAGATACATGAACACGGTGATGAAGGGGGCCTGACCGTTGGTGGTCATGAGGGTGACGACCTGATACTGGATGGTCTGGACGCCGCGGTTGATCTCGCTGCGCAGGCGGCGTTCCACGATCTCACGCTTGCGCTCGGCGGAGACATCCAGACCCTCCATCTCGGCCTCGACCTCGGCGGCGATCTTCTTGCGGGAGACGTCCACGAAGGGGGCAAGATGGGTCAGGCTGATGCTCTGACCGCCATACTGGTTGGAAGCCACCTGTGCAATGATCTGGGTGGCGATGTTGCAGGCGGTGGAGAAGCTGTGGGGCTTCTCAATATAGGTGCCGGAGATGACGGTGCCGTTCTGGAGCATGTCGTCCAGATTGACGAGGTCACAGTTGTGCATGTGCTGGGCAAAATAGTCGGAGTCGTGGAAGTGGATAAGGCCTTCCTGATGCGCCTTAACGATCTCCGGGTCCAGCAGCAGGCGGGCAGTCAGGTCTTTGGAGATCTCACCGGCCATATAGTCGCGCTGGACGCTGTTGACGGTGGGGTTCTTGTTGGCGTTCTCCTGCTTGACTTCCTCGTTCTGGCACTCGATGAGGCTCAGGATGCGCTCGTCGGTGGTGTTGGTCTGGCGCTTGAGGCTCTGGATATAGCGGTAGGTGATATAGTGGCGGGCGATGTCATGGGCCTTGATGTCCATGAGCTGGTTTTCCACCATATCCTGTACCTCTTCCACGCTGACAGCGCGGTTGAGTGCCTGACACTGGTCGGTCACAGCTGCGGCGATGTCAGTGATCTGCTCCCGGGAGAGACGGGCCTTGCCGCCTACCGAATCGCTGGCCTTGGTAACAGCGGTGATGATCTTGGTAATATCAAAAGGCACTTCCGCACCGTTGCGTTTGATGATCTTCATAGCGCTCCTCCTGTTTCGCGTATACAGTGTGAACGGGTGTCTCCTGATACAAGAGGCACCCGCAACTCTCATTGGTCGTTGATACTATCATATCACTATTTAGTGATATGTCAATGGAAGAACCACTACATTTTGTGTTTTGTAGCTTTCGCCAAAAATAGAGGAAAATTTCCGGAACAAAATTTGAGACGAAACCTCTTGACAATCTGCACAAAGGAAGTAGTGCTTTCCGCAGGGTAATAAAGGCCATTGTCTATACTGTACCCCCTTATATAATACATTATTAAAGACAAAAGACTTTGCCTGAAGAATACAGGAGGATGAAGCGGATTTGAGTCAGCACGAAAAAACCTGAAAAAACTTGTAAAAAAGTGTTGACATCCGGCCCGGCGTATGGTATTATACTTGAGCGCCAAGCGCTGAGACAAAAGAATGACTTCTGAGTCCCAGCTGGAAGTAAAGCGAAAAGAACCAATAGACGTCCGAAAGTTCCGGTCAGCACCGAGAAACTGAGAACGCTCCAAGTTCGATAAGAAACGAAAAACTTCGAAAAAAGAGCTTGACAAAAAATCACTTCTGTGATAAAATAATCAAGCTGTCAGCCGCTTGGCTGAGGCGCTACAGGACCTTGAAAATTGAACAATATCGAAAAACTTGTAACGGAACCTATTTTCGTGTTGGAAAAACACGTTAAACAATTCCAAACAAAGTAATTCACACAGGACGCAAGCGATTGCGTGCTGAGCG
>OJKO01000569.1_pt1 | contig 14512 bp, 7 predicted proteins | sample 1596541 | NCBI WGS metagenome assembly OJKO01 (sample SAMEA4350163, study PRJEB24818) | metagenome | biome: human; feature: gut; material: faeces | place: Denmark | collected 2013-09
GATGTAAGGAGGAAGCTTCAAAAGAAGGAAACCTGCGAGTGGAGCAATTATCGGATACTTTAGCAAATTTTAAAATTTGCTAGAGTATCCGGTTTCTTTTTTATAACTTTGTGGCAGTCTATGATTCTAACCGAAAGCACAATGAAATATATATTGACCTTTATACTATCTTTTCTCTCCTTCTTGGTGTGTTCTCAGAACATAACTATTACAGATATCCCTACCATTGACCAGCTGCCGGTAAATGCCATTCATCGCGTATTCAGAGATAGCGAAGGATATATGTGGTATGGCACGGTGAACGGATTATGTCGTGATGACGGTTATCATGTGAAAGTGTTTCGTTCGGACATTGAAACTCCGGGATTATTAGAGGACAATTTGGTGGAGTGTATCGCTGAGGATAAGAAGGGGAATATATGGTTCGGTACAGACAAAGGGGTGTATATTCTTGATAAATCGGACTACAGTGTACATCCTATGGACCGGGAGCGTTTGAAGAATATTCCGGTGATGTATCTATATGCTACCAGTGACGGCTATATGTGGCTGAGCTATCGTTCTATATTGGCCAAATATGACATCAACGGACAGTTGGTCAAAGAGTATCCCCTCCGGAATAAGTACGGAAGAACTACTATTTCCGGATTTTGTGAGAGCCGCAACCATGAGATTATTATTTCTGTGTGGAATGGCCGGGTATATCATTTGGACAAAGAAAAAGACGAGTTCGTTCCTTATCCTGATAAGATGAGAAGACAAAATCCTACGGTGATGGTTCAGGATAATGAACAGGACTACTTCTGGTTGGCAACCTGGGGGGATGGTGTGGTGCGTTTTGACCCTTCGGCTCCTGAAGATTCTATGTTTGTATATTCTGAAATACCGGTCAATGCTGCCGGTGAGGAGGATGGGGTCATCCTTAGTCTGGTACAGGATGATAAACTGGGGTATATCTGGTTAACCACCGGGCACGATTTCATGTCCTTACAAATACAACCGGATAAGACGTTAAAACAATTGAAATTCCAGACAGGGCTTCTGCCTGTTAATCATATGTTGGTAGAAGTTCTGAAAGGGAGGGGATGTCTATGGGTGTCGGCCTTTGACCGTCCTAGTTTCATTGTACATCTGATGGATAATATGACCAAGGATTATGCCTTACCCGCTTTGGCGGACAGAGTAAACCGCAGTCCGGCTGTAATGGCTTTGTGTGATGACGGAGACGGTATGATGTGGATGATGCAAGAAAGAACCGGGTTGGTGTTATATGACTTGAAGCAGGATAAAGTGAAAATCTATTCGGATTTTCCCGAGCTTGTTTCGTTGTCTTTGGATAACGGACGAGAGATGGCTCGAGCACGTATTAATAACGGTATTTGGGTGGCAAAAGATTTGAATAGATTGGTTTATGGTATGACCCGTAAGGGTATGGAGATGTATCTGGAGGATCTTATTGATTTGAACGGGCAGGTGGAATCGAACGCTACGGTGACCAAATTGTATGAAGACTCGCACGGAATCTTGTGGATAGGCTTGAACAAAGGACTTTGCAGTTATGATGTCCGTCAGAAAAGAATTAAACAGGTTTATCCCGATGTGGGGCATGTGATGGGAATCGTGGAGAATAAGGAAGGGTTGATATGGATTTGTACTCAAGACAACGGTTTGTTTCAGACAACGGCGGATGAAAAACTTCGTTCTTTCAAATTGGACAAGAATTTCTCTTGTCTGTCTATTGCTCCCGATTGGATTTTGTGGTTGGGAACTTGTGACGGAGGAGTCTATTCTTATGATCCTTCAGAGAATAAGTTGGTCAGTTATAATGAGGCTTGCGGTATGAACGGTAATCAGGTGAATCAAATAGTGGCTGATGCATACAATCATATTTGGATTGATACAAACCAGAAACTGATAGAATTTAATCCTCGTAACGGTTCGTTCCGCACCTATCTCACCACGGACGGTTCCATCTTGTTGCATCGCTTTCTTCCCACTGCTGTTTGTCAGGCAAAAGACGGCAATATTTATTGGGGCGGCATTCCGGGTATTTGCATGGTTACTCCATCAAACGGGTTGGAAAGAAAGGCTAGTGCAGTGAAGACCAAGATAACTGATATAAAGTTGCAAGGAGAATCATTGATATTCGGAGATAGAAAGGGTAGCAATTCCATTAACCGGATAGAATTACATCCCGATGACCAGAATTTGGAAATTAGTTTTTCTTCTCTTAACCACCGTTATGCTTCAAAGATACGCTATGCTTATCGGTTGATAGGAGTGGACAAGGCGTGGGTATATGTGGAAGGTGGAAAAAACTCGGCTTTTTATAATCATCTGAGTAAGGGTACTTACACTTTTCAAGTGAAGGCGACGGATGAAAACGGCCTTTGGAGCAAGGAAGTGACTGAACTGTCCATCCGCCGTCTTCCGGCTTTTTATGAGACTTGGTGGGCGTATTTGTTCTATGTATTGATAGTGATGGGTGTATCCGGTTATAGTCTGTATCTTTATCTGAAGCGCGTGGACCGTAAGAATAATGAAATGTGGGCGGACAGCAAGGAGATGATTAAAATGCGTATTTATTTGGATAGTAAGGTGAATTTGCCTGAACCTGAGTTTGTACAACTGGACAAACTTCTATTGGAGAAAGCGGTAAAAGCCGTGGAAGATAACCTTACTGAGCCTGATTTTGATGTGACAGCTCTAGCTGATGCCATGAATATGTCCCGTTCTACTTTGACCCGTAAATTGAAAGCCATAACAGGCCGAACTCCATTGGATTTTATCCGGAACATCAAGATGAAGCATGCCAGACACATGTTGGAAGATAAAGACAAAAGTGTAACAGAGGTTGCCGCTACGTTGGGGTATTTTAATCGGAAGTATTTCACCACTTGCTTTAAGGAGGAATTTGGAATGACTCCCAGTGAGTTCCAGAAATCACAACACGAAGAATAAACATCTTCCTGTCCTTTAATTGTTGCAAATAGGGGGTACAAATGCGTCAAGTTATAGCTAGAGCTATTTGTATCCCCTGTTAGCATGGTTCTTCACCTGTATTTCTATTTCCTATTTCATTCTTTTGCCACAACCTTTTACGGGGAGAAAAACACATCTTCTTCATTCATTCCCGCAGTAAAGGTATGTATAACTTTAAATTTAATATAGAATGAAACATTTGTTTTTGTTGCTTACTCTGTTAAGCTTTTCATTAACGGCCTTAGCCCAGCAAAAAGTGACGGGTAAGGTGAAAGATTCTTCCGGTGAGCCTGTCATAGGAGCCAGTGTTGTTGTAAAAGGCAATAATACCATGGGAACCATTACGGATTTTGATGGAAACTTTATGTTGGATGTTCCGGCAAAGAGTGTGTTGGTTATTTCTTATATTGGCTATGTCACTCAGGAAGTCCCGACAGCAGGAAAGAATTCATTAGAGATTGTTTTAAAGGAGGATACCAAAACCTTGGATGAAGTGGTGGTGATTGGTTACGGTACACAGCGTAAAGGTGATGTGACTAGTTCTGTAGCTAGTGTGAAAGCCGACAACTTTGTAAAAGGAGCCGTGAAAGATGTGGGACAGCTGATTCAAGGAAAAGTAGCCGGTCTGGCCATTACCAATCCTAACGGTGACCCGACGGGAAGTACTCAGATACGTCTTCGTGGTACAAATACCATTGGTGGAGCTAATACAGCTCCTTTGGTATTGATTGACGGAATTCCGGGAGAACTCGGTACAGTGGCTCCCGAAGATGTGGAGAGCGTGGACGTGCTGAAGGATGGTTCTGCTGCCGCTATTTATGGTACGCGCGGTACGAATGGTGTGATTTTAATTACTACCAAACAGGCTAAAGGAGTGGATATTAACCAGGTGGAGTATAATGGCTACGTCAGTACTTCTCTTATAGCCAAAAAGTTGGATATGCTGAATGCAGATGAGTTCCGTACCCTTTATCCTGACCAGGACCATGGGGCTGATACGGATTGGATTGATGAGATTAGCCGTACACCGGTTAGCCATGTTCATAACTTGTCATTGATGGGTGGCAATTCAAAGACTAATTATATTGCCAACTTGAACTATGCCTCTCGTCAAGGGATCATGAAAAAATCGGATTTCGAAAGTTTTCAAGGACGTATTGAGGTAACCCACCGTATGTTTGATGATAAGTTGAAGTTGAAATTCGGTTTGTTTGGTAAGAAAAACCAGATGGAATCTACAACTAGTGGGGGTAGTTTCAGAGGTTGGGTATATGGCCAGGCAACTCGTAGAAACCCGACTGATCCGGTAAGAAATGAGGATGGTACATGGAATGAGAATGTGAGCAAATTCGAATATGAGAATCCGTTGGCTTTGTTGTATGAGGCTGAAGGAAATGTAAAAAAGACTCAGTTGCGTTACAATGGAAATATTGTTTATAATCCTATCAAAGATTTGACTCTTTCTGCCGTATTCTCTTATATTCGTGATAATATGAACCGTGGTTATGGTGAAACGTTGAACCATATTTCTGCTTTGCGTGATGGATTGGCAGGTTGGTCTTCTGTAGGTGCTTATACTAAGATGGAGAAATTGATGGAACTTACTGCACAATATAGCAAAGAAATCGGTGCACATAAATTCACTGTATTGGGCGGTTACAGCTACAATGAAACAGACTTTGAAGAACTTTGGATTGATAACTATGGTTTTCAGGATGATTATTTTGGCGGATGGCATAATATTGGCATCGGTTCTGCTTTGAAAGACGGTAAAGCGAATATCGGCTCAAAGAAAACTCCTACAAATTTGATCGGCTTTTTCGGGCGGGCTACCTATTCGTTCAAGAATCGTTATTTGTTGATGGGAGCTCTTCGTTATGAAGGAGCCAGCCAGTTATGGGGTACTGATAATGCATGGGGGCTTTTCCCGTCTGTATCAGTCGGATGGAGAATTACCGAAGAAGCATTTATGAAGAATCAGAAGATATTTGATGATTTGAAACTTCGTGTGGGATATGGTGTGACGGGTTCACAGCCTAAAGATCCTTTCCTGGGGGTGGCTATGTTGAAATACGGCTCGTATGCTTTTGTAAATGGAAATTGGGTACAGACCATTGTTCCGGCATCCAACCCGAATCCTGATTTGAAATGGGAGGAAAAGAAAGAAACCAATATTGGTTTGGATTTTGTTTCATGGGGTGGCCGTTTGTCCGGCTCTATTGATTATTATAACCGTGATGTAGATGGTTTGATATACGAATATGGAGTACCGACCCCTCCGAACTTGTATAATAAGACGATGGCTAATGGTGGTACAATGAGAAACCGTGGTGTGGAAGTGTTGGTAACTGTGGTTCCTGTTCAGAATAAAGATTTTGAATGGAGTACTACCGGAACATTCTCTTTGAACTCTAATAAATTGATCAGTTTGTCTGGTAGCATCTTTAAGTCGGATTACGACTATTTTAATACGGGTACGGTGGAATACTCCGGTCAGGTAGCCGATTCTCACAGAGTACAGGTAGGTGAAAGCATCGGTAATTTTTATGGCTTTAAAGTAGTGGATGTGGACAGTGAAGGTCGTTGGATTTACGAAGACAGGAATGGTGAGTTGGTGAACTATAAAGATTTTACTCATGCTCCCGAGGATAAGCATGTTATTGGTAACGGTCTTCCTAAATGGTATGCGGGATGGAACAATACTCTTCGTTATAAAAACTTCGACTTGAATGTGACGATGCGTGGCGCGTTTGGTTTCCAGATAATCAATGGTGGGCGTATGAATTACGAGAATGTAAAAAACAGCCGTTTTGAAAATCGTTTGAAGTCTGTGAATGACTTGGTGTTTGGCAAGCATACGTTGAGCTCGGAAGTGGAACCGGAATTCAACAGCTATTATGTAGAAAATGGTGACTATTGGAAGATTGACAATATCACTTTGGGATATAGCTTCGGTCAGGTTGGTAAATATATAAAGTCACTCCGAGTTTATGGTTCAGTATTGAATGCTTTGACTATTACAGGTTATAAAGGTATTGATCCGGAAGTGTCAACAGACGGTTTGACTCCAGGATATGATACACGTGACAGATATCCGAGCGTACGCTCATTTACCTTCGGCGTTAATGTGAAATTTTAATGAACTAAAAAGGAATTGAAGATGAAAACAAATATAAAATTATGGACGATGGGCCTGATGACAGCCGCATTGTTGGGAAATACAGCTTGTACTGATTTGCTGCATGATAGCTATGGGCAGGTAGTGTCTGAGGATTACGTACCGAAAACAGAGGAAGATGTCAGTTATTTGGTAAATGCTGCTTATATACCTTGGCGTGAAACGTTGCTGCAATGGAACGGAGTGGTTCGTGCGCAGGAATTATGTGCGGATCAAGATGTTCTTCCCGCCCGTGATGGTATTGGATGGGTAGATGGCTATATCTATAAAAGGTGGCATCAGCATACTTGGACTACCGAGGATGACGGTGTGCTTCAAGGATGGGAACGTACATACAATGGCGTGAACACTTGTAACCGTATTCTGTCTCAGATAGAAGAAGGCGTTATCAGTGTAGATGGCGAAACGAAAGAAAAGTTGATTGCCGAATTGAAAGTTCTTCGTGCTTCCTATTATTATATTTTGATTGATTTGTATGGTAATGTGCCCATTGTGACAGACTTTAAAGATACTTCCTTGCCACAACAGTCTACCCGTAAAGAGGTCTTTGACTTCATTGTGAAAGAAATAACGGAGAATATGGATTTGTTGTCCGAAACACCGAGGGGTTATTATTATGGACGTTTCAATAAGTGGGCCGCTCATGCATTGCTGGCCAAGATGTATTTGAATGCTGAAGTTTGGTCGGGCACTGCTCAATGGCAGAAATGTATCGACGAGTGTGATATGGTGATTAATTATGCCGGGAAGTCCGGAGAATATGCATTGGAAAATAATCAGAAGGATGTTTTTGTAACGCATAATGAGAATTCTAAGGAAATTATCTTTGCATTGCCGTTTGATGAAATTTATGTGACAGGATGGAATGATTTTGATTTCCACATGTACACTTTAGCACCTGAAAACCAGGAAACCTATCAGTTGACTGCACGTCCTTGGGGGGGCGTGTGTGCAGTGCCTCAGTTTATTAATTCTTTTGATGAGGATGATGCACGTTTGGAGGCTAACTATATTCAAGGTCAGCAATATACCTATTCCGGTGAAATCTTGAAGCGTAGTATTGATGGAAAACCATTGATTTATACGGTAGATGTTCCCTCTATTGATCAGTCGGATGTGGATGATGGGTTCCGTTGGGGTAAGTTTGAGTATGCCACCGGTATAACCAACCGTTTGAGCAATGACTGGCCGTTGTTACGATATGCGGATGTATTGATGATGAAAGCGGAGTCATTGATGCGTTTGGGCAAATCGGGAGCAGGTGCTTTGGTGACTCAGGTACGTGAACGCGCCTTCAAGAATGAACCTGAAAAAGCGCAAGTTACAGATGCGGAACTGATGGGAGGAAGTGTATATGATTATGGTCGGAGAGATAGTTATAAGACAGAACATGATGGAGGAACAGATATTAAATATGGCCGTTTCCTTGATGAACTTGGCTGGGAGTTTTGTCAGGAAGGACGCCGCCGTCAGGACATGATTCGTTTTGGCATCTTCACTACAAAAGCTTGGTTCTCTCATGATAAGAGTGATGAAACCAAAAATCTGTATCCTATTCCAAATAAAGTATTGTTGACCAATAGTAATCTGAAACAGAATCCGGGATATTCTAAATAGTATTTATTGGATGTTTTTTTAAGGATGAAAAGGTTGTTTTCTCTTTTCTATATTAAATTGGAAAGAATTATGAGTAAAAAGATTTCGATAAGTTTATTGCTCCTCTGTCTGGGATTATTTTCTCAGGCACAGAGCTATCAGAAGATGCCGCAAGGGATTAAGGCTACTGTACAAGGTATGGATGTTGAAGTGGCATTTTATACGCCATCCATCGTCCGGGTTTATAAGACACCGGAGGGAAGCTCGTATGACAAGAAGAGCCTTGTAGTAATGAAAGAGCCTGAGGAGACTTCTGTGGAGTTTGCAATGAATAAAGAGTATATTCGTTTAAAGTCGGATGCATTACAGGTGGAGGTCAATTCATCTACAGGTGGAATCAATTTCTATGACGCTACCGGAAAGGTGTTGTTAAAAGACAAGGATTATGGGACACAGTTCACTCCGTTTGATGATGCGGGTATTTTTTCTTACAATGTTCGGCAGGCTTTTTTATTAGATAAGGATGAAGTGATTTATGGATTGGGGCAACAACAGACTGGAAAAGTGAATCAGCGCAATCAAAAACTTTTTCTTCGTAACAAGAATATGAGTATCTGCATTCCTTTTATTCATTCAGTGAAAGGTTACGGGCTTTATTGGGATAATTATTCTCCGACTACCTTTACGGACAATCCGCAAGAAATGTCATTCGACTCTGAAGTGGGCGATTGTGCCGACTATTATTTCATTTATGGTAGCAATGCGGATGGCGTGATAGCCGGAGTCCGTGATTTGACCGGACAGGCTCCTCTTTATCCGCTTTGGACACTTGGATTCTGGCAGTGCCGCGAGCGTTATAAGAGTCCGGATGAACTGTGTGAAGTGGTTGATGAATACCGTGATCGGAAAGTTCCTTTGGATGGAATCATTCAGGATTGGCAGTATTGGGGATGTGACTCTAACTGGAATTCCATGAAGTTCCAGAATCCTCGCTATATTAATAAGATGGGCGACAAGGAATACATGAAATATCTTCCGAATGGTGAGAATCCGGATGCACGTTATGGTACTCCAAGGATAAAAAGCCCTCAAGAAATGATTGACTATATACACAAGCGGAATGCGCATATCATGATTTCTGTATGGGCCTCTTTTGGTCCGTGGACAGAGATGTATCACAAAATGGATAGTCTGAATGCTTTGCTTCATTTTGAGACTTGGCCACCTAAAGCCGGAGTGAAACCTTATGATCCGTTCAATCCTGTAGCAAGAAATATTTATTGGAATGAAATGAAAAAGAATATTTTCGATCTAGGTATGGACGGCTGGTGGCTGGATTCTACCGAACCCGATCATCTGGAGGTTCAAGATAAAGATTTTGATACAAAAACTTATTTAGGTTCTTTCCGAAGGGTTCACAATGCTTTCCCTTTGATGTCTAATAAAGGAGTTTATGAACATCAGCGTGCTACGACTTCCGACAAGCGGGTATTCTTACTTACCCGTTCTTCATTCTTGGGACAGCAGCGTTATGCTTCACATTCATGGAGTGGAGATGTAGTTTCTACTTGGGAAGTGATGCGCAAGCAACTGGCGGCTGGCCTGAATTATTCTTTGTGTGGTATTCCTTACTGGAACACTGACTTGGGAGGATTTTTTGCTTGGAAATATAATAATGATGTTAATAATATTGCTTATCATGAGTTACACGTCCGTTGGTATCAGTGGGGAGCCTTCCAACCTATCATGCGTTCTCATAATTCCAGTCCTGTTGCTGTAGAGATCTATCAGTTCGGTGATAAAGGTGATTGGGCTTATGATGCATTGGAGAAATATACCCATTTGCGTTATCGCTTATTACCTTATTTATATAGTACTACTTGGGAAGTAACAAATAAGGCAGGCAGCATTATTCGTCCTTTGGTGATGGATTTTCCGAAAGACAAGAAAGTACTTGATATGGATACGGAGTATATGTTCGGACGTAGTTTTTTAGTACGTCCGGTAACTGATTCTCTCTATACATGGCAGGATAAAAAACAGAATGGTTATCAGAAAAATATGCGGAAAATAGAGAAAACGGATGTATATTTGCCAGAGGGAAGTAACTGGTTTGATTTCTGGACTGGGGCAAAGTTGGCTGGTGGCCAAACCATACAGCGTGAAGTACCTATTGATATCATGCCAGTTTATATCCGTGCCGGTTCTATAATTCCTTGGGGTCCTGCGGTGCAGTATGCCACAGAAAAAAGTTGGGATGACCTGGAGATTCGTGTTTATCCGGGTGCTAATGCAACTTTTATTCTTTATGAGGATGAGAACGACAATTACAATTATGAAAAGGGAGTTTATTCTACTATCACTTTCCGTTGGGATGATAGTAACCGTACTTTGCACATCAGCGACCGTGAAGGAGGATATCCCGGAATGTTGGAAAAGAGGAAGTTCAAAGTTGTTCTCGTAAATCAGAGATCAGGAGAAGGGGATAAACCGTTGAAAGGAGGAAAGATGGTGAATTATACCGGTACAGCAATTGAGGTGAAACTTTAGAATGCTCATATTGAATATCCAGCAGAATAAATAAAGAAACGATAAAATACATTATGAATTTACTTAAAACCCTTTTATCCACTTCCGCTTTTGCTATAGCTTCAGTAGCTTTGCATGCTCAGTTGCCCACAAAAGTAGAAAGTTTTCCGGTTAGGGATGTGCGGCTCACCGCCAGCCCTTTCAAACATGCAGAGGATATGGATATCCGTTATCTGCTAGGAATAGACCCCGATCGTCTGTTAGCTCCTTATTTGAAGGAGGCTGGTCTTTCCCCTAAAGCCGAAAATTATACCAATTGGGAAAATACAGGGCTGGACGGACATATTGGCGGACATTATTTATCGGCCCTTTCCTATATGTATGCCGCTACGGGAAATAAGGAGATCAAGGCGCGTCTGGATTATATGATAAGTGAACTGAAGCGCTGCCAGGATGCCGCCGGTGACGGTTATCTGTGTGGAGTCCCAAACGGGCGTAAAATGTGGAAGGAAATAGAGGACGGAAACATTCGCGCGTCCGGTTTCGGACTGAACGACCGCTGGGTTCCTCTTTATAATATTCATAAAATATATGCCGGCCTTCGTGATGCAACTCTTCAGACTGGTAATAAGGAAGCAAAGGAAATGTTGGTGAAACTCACGGACTGGATGATTCGTCTGGTATCCAAGTTGAGCGATAAACAGATACAGGATATGCTGCGTAGCGAACATGGAGGGCTGAACGAAACATTTGCCGATGTGGCCGCTATCACCAGCGACAAACGCTACTTGAAACTGGCTCATCAATTTTCTCACCAGACCGTGTTGCAGCCTTTGTTGAAACAAGAGGATAAATTGACGGGGATGCACGCCAATACGCAAATACCGAAAGTGATAGGTTTCAAACGTATTGCCGATTTGGAAGGCAACCGGGACTGGAGTGAAGCGGCCCGCTATTTCTGGGAGACAGTGGTAAACCATCGCAGCATCACCATCGGAGGTAACAGTGTGCGTGAGCATTTTCATCCGGCTGATGATTTCAGCAGTATGCTCACCAGCGAGCAGGGGCCAGAGACTTGTAACACCTACAATATGCTCCGCCTTACAAAAATGCTGTATGAAACGAGTGCGGACGCTCATTTTATGGATTATTACGAACGGGCACTTTATAACCATATCCTTTCCACGCAAAACCCTGTGCAAGGCGGATTTGTTTATTTCACTCCGATGCGTGCCGGTCATTACAGGGTCTATTCGCAGCCTCAGACCAGTTTCTGGTGTTGTGTGGGATCGGGAATGGAAAATCATGCCCGTTATGGTGAAATGATTTATGGACACAAGGATAATAATCTGTATGTCAACCTTTTCATTCCCTCTACCTTGCGTTGGGGAGATACCCAAATTGAGCAACAGACGGCTTTCCCCGATGAAGAGGAGACCACTCTTGTTATTTCTCCGGAAAAGGGAAAGAAGGAATTCACCCTCCTTTTCCGTATTCCCGAATGGACGAAGCCGGAAGCATTATGCTTGTCTGTTAATGGTAAACGGCAGAACGTGACGGTCAAAGAGGGATATGTTAGCCTGAACCGTACTTGGTCAAAAGGTGACAAAGTAAGGCTGGAACTGCCGATGCATCTGCGTGCCATTGCACTACCGGATGGTTCTGCCAACTATTCCATCTTATACGGACCGATTGTGCTGGCCGCCCGGTTGGGCAAGCAAAATCAGGATGGTATGTTTGCCGATGACAGTCGTGGCGGACACATTGCTGCCGGACCGCGCCTGCCTTTACAAACGATGCCTGTCATTGTGGGGGATAAGAACAATCTTCTTTCTCATCTGAAGAAAGTGGAAGGTAAACCGTTGACATTTACATTGTCCGGAGTTTATCCCGAACGCTATGAGGGTATGACTGTTGAACCGTTCTTCCGTTTATACGAGTGCCGGTATATGGTCTATTGGCCTGTGTTGTCCGTACAGGAGTTGCAGGCAAGGCAGGAACAGTTGGCGAAAGAGGAAAAGGAGCGTGCCGCATTGGATGGTATGACCGCCGATAAAGTGATTTGTGGGGAACAGCAACCGGAAAGCGACCATTTCATCCGGATGGAGAATTCCCGTACGGGGGACGATGAAGGGATTCACTGGCGTGAGGCGGTCGGTTGGTTCAGTTATTGTATGAAGACGAACGGAAAGCAGGTCAATAAAGTGCGTATCCGGTTTCGTCCCGAGATTCGTAAGGATGCAAAAGTATGGATAAACGGGCAGGAAGTAGGACGATTGGCTGGTAAACCGGCTTCGGATGTATCGGTTGGGATATTTGATGTGCCTGTATCTATGCAATCCAATGAGCAGCTGGAGATAAAGATCGGTAAAGGAAATGAGAAAGTGACTCCGCATATTTATGAGGTGCGGCTGGTGGCTGAATGATGATAGATATACAAACCGGCCATGCCTCAGTTGGCATGACCGGTTCGTTTTTTCAGATAATTCCGTTGTCTTTCAAGACCGCTTGTAACTCTTTATCAGTGATATTCTCACGCTCTGATTTATCATAAATGAAATGTAAGCCAATCTCTTTTTCTTCTTTGGATAGAGTGGCGATGAGAGTGATCACTCTTGCTCCGCCTCTTTTTCCTTTTCCTTTTGATGCTATACTCATGCGTACTTTGTGTAGGCCATTGCCTAAATCAGTACCCATGTCAGGGTTCTGCATGAGTTCTGCGGCTAAAATTGTCAAGTCTTGCTTCAATGATTTATATCGTTTGGAAAGTTTCTTTACTTCTTTTTCGAAGTGGCGATATACTTTGATTTTATAGTTCATTGAGCAATTCTTCTATGGGACGGCCTTTCAGCTTTCCTTCACGCATCAGTTTGATGTCTTTGCAAGCCTCGGACAGCCCGTCCATTATTTCACTTTTGGTCATGTAGGGTTCTTCATCCTCTGCCACCATGGTAGAAACAGATTCCATTTCCTTTTTAGCATGAACAAGAGTCTTCCTTACAGACTCCAACACCTTTACATTCTTGATGTCCAGGATTTCCCGAATCAGTTCGTTTTGTATTGATTCCAATGTGATTGTACTCATGACGTTCTCCTTTCTTCTTATTATTTATCTCGTATGGCAAAGATAGCGAAAAGGCGGCATGTCTGCTTGTTTTCTGCATGAAAAATAGTTTTCATTTAGAGGTTGTACCTAAAAGAAATACCTTTTTTCATTTTGTTTTCCTATTTTTGCAGGAAACAAACCGAACAGCTAATGAAAATTCTCCATACAGCAGACTGGCATCTGGGCCAGACTTTTTATGAATACGACCGGCGGGAAGAGCATCTCCATTTTCTAGAATGGCTGAAACAGCAGATAAGACAGCATGAAATAGATGTATTGCTGATAGCAGGTGATGTATTCGACAGCCCGAACCCTTCGGCGGAATCACAACGAATGTATTATCGTTTTCTAAGAGAAGTTACGTCCGAAAACCCTTCTTTGCAAATTATCATCATTGCCGGAAATCATGACTCGGCAGCCCGTTTGGAGGCTCCCAATCCCCTGTTGGAGGATATGAATGTCACCGTTCGCGGTGTCGTGCGCCGCAATGCGGAAGGTGATATAGACTTGCAACACCTGATTGTCCCCCTTTACACAGAAGGGGAAGTGACCCCTATTGCCTTGCCGTCCCCTATCTGCGTCAGGGGGATTATCCTTCGGCTGAAAATTACTCAAAAGGAGTCCAACTGCTTTATGAGCAGCTTTTCAATGAAGTGAAGGAGAAAGGACTTCCCGTTATCGCCATGGGACATCTGCAAGCCACCGGCTCGGAAATCTCGGAGGACGACCGTTCGGAACGTACCGTTATCGGAGGCTTGGAATGTGTATCCCCCGATGCTTTTGATGAGGCTATCGCCTATACTGCATTGGGGCATCTGCATCGCTCCCAGCGTGTGTCCCATCGGGAGAATGTGCGTTATTCCGGAACTCCTATGCCCATGTCTTTTGCTGAGAGGAACAATGCTTCGGGAGTGGTCATGATAACGATAAGTGCTGAGGGTACCGGCATAGAGAGATTGGCATTTGAACCGCTAGCCGGCGTGATGAGTATTCCTCGTCAGGCCCGTCCGCTGGAAGAAGTGCTGCAAGCCATCGGCGATTTGCCCGATGGGGATGTCACGTTGCGGTCGCCCTATCTGGAAATAAAGATTTTGATGACCGAGCCGGAACCTTCTTATAAG
>OJKO01000573.1_pt1 | contig 14412 bp, 10 predicted proteins | sample 1596541 | NCBI WGS metagenome assembly OJKO01 (sample SAMEA4350163, study PRJEB24818) | metagenome | biome: human; feature: gut; material: faeces | place: Denmark | collected 2013-09
TTCCCGATCCCTCTGCCCAGGTCAACGACCCCTTTGCTACTGCCCAGGGTCCCGAACCCACATCGGCACCCGTTGCGCCTCCTATGCCCGTTGCGTCGGGCGCGCAGCCGATCGAGACCATTTCGGCTCCCGCCCCAGCGGCACCCAAGTCTCGCAAACGCGGCCTGGGTGGCCTGTTCGGTCGTAAAAGGAAAAACGAGCAGGACAGCATGAGTGATTGGCTGGGCGTCGAAGACGATTACGATGCCAAGAAGTCCGGTCGCGGTATCGGTTCGTGGGATAACTTCGAGGACGATAACGATGGCTGGAAGGGCGGCGCTACGTCTTCCGATGGCGCTTCTTCCGAAGATATGCTCTCGGCTGTCGCCTCTATGGGCGATGATGAGCTGCTCGGTCACGATATCTGGTTTGTGGCAACGGGCGCCTCGGATTGTGATGGCGCCGGCATGAAGGCCTTCTTGGCTTCGCATCGCGATAAGCTCCGCGGCGTATTCTTTATCAATCTTGAATCCGTCGGCGCCGGTAGGCTTTCGGTGGTGACGGTTGAGGGCGAACAGCAGCTGCTCAAGGGCGATCGCCGCATCATGAACCTGGTCAGCAAGGTCTGCAAGTCGTTCCATGTCGATTGTGGCGCGCTCGAGATGCCCTATGCCAAGACCGATGCCTATGCTGCGCTCGAGGCGAGCCGCCGAGCCCTTACCATCGCCGGCGTGGACGGCACGCGTCTGGCTTGCGCTCGTACCGAGGACGACCTGCCCCACAATGTCAACCCGACGAACATTGCTACGGTATCCGAGGTCGTGACCGAGGTTATCCGCCGTTCGTAGACGGAGCTCTAAGGAGTCAACGTGTTTTCGTATATTAAGCGCCATTGGCCTGTCTACGTGATTTTGACCTTGATTGCCATTGCGTTAGGATTTGGGGCTGCCTACATCGTGGGTGCAAAGGGCTCGACCCCCGCCTCCGCAATCAGCGAAGAGGTGGAGCAAGAACAGAGTACGGGTGCCGATGGGATTCCTGAGTCCGAGCAGGCAATCGTTGATGGTGGATCTTCGTCTGCAGAGTAGATGCGGCGATTTAAATGATTGAAAGCGGGCGAGCCAGGGGACTGGCTCGCCCGCTTTTTCATCGCGCTAGCGCTTCTTTGGGATCGACCTAAGGCGAGCGAACCATAGGGCTGCGGTACCCGAGGTCAGGAGCGCGGTGATGCAAGCGGCGATGGGAACTGATCCTGTTGCCGGTAGGTCCTGCGGTAGGGTACAGCGTTGAATGACGCTGTCCTCGTCATGTGACTCAAGTTTATCGCCGCCACCGTTGCGGCAAAGATCGACGCGCGCGCTGTTGGTGAGTGCGGTTTGGGGCGTATAAGCCGACGTTGCCTGCATGTGTACGACTGCGCCCCGAGCGTCTGTGCCAAGGATTGCTTTGGCATCGTCAAGGTCGTCGTGCTCATCTTTGAGATCATCGCGGGTCCAAGAATCCGCATCGCTTCGAGTCGTAAAGTCGGCGGCTACCGCACCGTATTCAATTCGAATGCCTGTTACGACGGTATTGGATGCAAGGTCGAGCTCTTCCGCCTCGAGTGTGGTGGATTCCGTGGTCGAGACATCCGCCTTCCAGAGGCGCCAGCCGTCGTAATCGACGAGGCGGCAGTCCTCACCAAGGCTCTCTTTTACTTCGTCGGACTCAAGCCAAGGATTTTCGTGTCCATCGTCAAGTGTCGCGTTCGCCGGCTCATCGACGTCTGTCGAGTCCAACGGCGTCGTGCGATACCACACGTTGCACAGACCGTTGAGGTCGCCGATGGCGACGGGGGTTTCGATTGAGATGAATCTCGCCGTGCCGTCTTTGGCGCACTCAAGATCATCGGTAATCGTAAACTCATCAACCCAAGTAGCGGAATCGTTTCGAGCGTCGATGGTATAGGAGAAAAGTCCATCCGTATTAGTTTGCGTCGCGGCGCGATTTTTACCATCTCCGTTGGCCAGCAGACCCTTTCCGATAGGTTGGACAAGCTCCTGACGCTTGTCGACCTGTCCTTTGATCTCGATGGGCGCATCCTTCATCGCGACGGATTGGACTTCTCCCGTATCCTTTATTTCAAACGTTATCTCCTCGGCAAGGTCATAGGTCCGCGGAGACATCATTTCGCGCAACGAGTAGGTGCCGGGTGCAAGATGTTCGACGCGGTGCGGCTTGTCGGATGAGGTCCAGGAGTCTATTTCGGTTTTATCGGGACCATATAAGGTGAGCTGTGCGCCTTCCACTTCCTGCTCGCCGCTTGCATCGACCTTGGAGATATCAACTTTGGTGTAATCGTCGGATACGTTAAGCCGTGCTTCTACAACGGGTGTTTTCTGGTCGGCATAAGTAAGGTCGACAATATGGGTTGTCCGATCGAGCAAGAAGCCTGCCGGCGCTTGAGTCTCGACAACCTCGTAGCGTGCGGCGCCAGGTCCCAGCGGGAGGTTGTCCGCGCGTGCTTCTCCAGTTTCATCCGTCGTGACGGTAGCGACAGTCTCACCGTCGAGCGCGGCAATGCTACCGTCGGGGCGCACGATATCACCCGAGGCACGGATCTCAAAGACGGCGCCCGCGAGGCTGCTGCCGTCTATGGCATCGGTTTTAACGATCCTGATGTTTCCGGTCGCGGCGTGGTCATAATACGAGGCGATTGCAACGGGCGTTAGGTTCATGTCGGCGGGTATGTTTACCTCGATCTCTTCGCCGACAAGATAGGGCTCTTTGGCCGAGGTTTCACGTACATAATAGGTGCCCGGCACGAGCGATTCGGGCAGTGTGACGGTCCCGGTCGCGTCAGTCGTAAAGGTGTCCATTACGTTATGTGCTGGATACCAGCAAGTTTGTGAGACAGGTTCATGATTGCTGTCGAGGAGTTGGAAGGTGAATCCGGCTAGTGGAACAGAAGCGCCTGTTTGGGCATCGCGTTTTACAATCTGGAGATGCGTCGACAGAGCGTGGTTGTCCACGATATATTGAAGCACGGCGCCGTTGGAAATCTGATCGGCCCCGACGGTCCATTCCCCTGCACGTTTAAAACCCTCGGGGACGGTTTCCGGAACCTCGCGAATCGTGTAGCCGGCACGGTCGTATGGGACGGCTCCGTGGACACCGGCGGGTCGCTTGCCTGTGCCGAACCATGCTTCGGGCTGATCTTTGGTGGAGGCAAAGCCATAGATGTTTGTGGTCAGTGTGCCAACAACCTGCTGAGAGCTGTTGCTGACAACCTCAAAGACAACACCACCCGCCGGCTGCTCCAGGCCGGATTGGTCGCTATTGCCGTAATCCTTGAATTTGGAAATCTCAAGGTCAAACGCAATGGGGATATCGGAAATGCGAGATTCGATCTCGACCACGCCTGAATCGCCGAGCTGGTCGGCTCCAACGGTATAGGTCCAGCTGTCGTTGGATGGCAGGTAGCCCTCGGGGGCTTTTGATTCGTAGATGGTAAAGGTTCCTAAGGGGACATCGGCGAGGGCGGCCCGACCGCTTTCGTCGGTCGTGAGGATTTGTGCCCATCCAGGGGTTGATTGCGACACACACGTGAACTCTGCTCCTGCGAGTGAAGAACCCACCTGGGGGCCGGCATTCGTCGCGGCATCGAGTTTTACGATACACAGGTTGATGGTGCCGGGCTGTTCATCAATGGCGACCCGCCCGCCGTCATTCCCCGTGGTAAAGGCAATACGATCGTGGCGGGGGACATAGCCGGCCGGCGCCTTCGTTTCAACTAGGTAGTATGATGTGTTGGGCAGAAGTGTTGCTTGCGCCCGACCGTTGCTGTCCATCTGGATGGTGCCAACACGTGCGTCGCTGGCGCTCTCAAAAACATCGAATGTTGCCCCGGCAAACTGATAAGTATTGTTTCCGCTGGTAATGGCAGCGTTTGCAGACTGCTTTTGGAAGGAAACAGAGACCGCCGGCAGTACATAGAGCATGTCCTGACGTTTGCTGCCGCCCGATACGGCTCCTAGATAGCGCCGCGCGCGGTGCGGAGCGGCTTTGATGCTTCCTGATTTTGCGCTGTCGTGGAGCCACCGCGCAGCCGCCACGACTTCATTGTCGGCGGTAAAGTGTCCGCTCTTGGTTTTACCCTGAGCGGTCGTGTAGGAGTAGGTGCCGTCGACATGGGTAGTGCCGTTGAGCATCCATACGGCAAGCTGGGTGGCGGCGCGGGCGCGATCGGGTGAAAGATGGTAACCGCCAAACGACGTGGTGGTGGGATATCCGTGACAAACGATCGCCGCGAACTCGTCGTCGAGCCACACCCAGCCTTGATCAAAGTTGAGCCATGGGCCACCCGGTTTGGTGGGGCCGGGGCGCTCCTGGTTCATGCAGTAGGCAATCGAGGTGTCTTGAGCTTCATACTTGCCGATGAAGAAGGGTCCACAATCATCGCTAATAGTGCGGAAGCCGAGCTGGTCGTAGCCATCGACGGCAAATGCGGCTCCCGGTGCCAGGCAGCCGAAAAGCAGGAAGAGGAGCAGGAGCGGCGGACCTGTTGCGATTGCGCTGTGGACAGAGTGCGTGGGTGCGTTGGACATGGCTGCTCCTTATCCCTCGTGCGCCGCACGGGGAGGCTGCGACGCGTAGGATGAGGCTACCCCCGAGGTTCATGCGGGTAAGTACCGGAGCCTGACCAAAAGCTTGCCCAATTCCTGACAAATTGAGCTCAAATACAACAATCAAGCAAAAGCGCAGGTAGAAGATAAGGAGAACAGGAGGTCAAAGGTCCTCATCTCCACAATTGACGCGATTTTCAAACGAATCTCCACAGCTAAAACAAGCATCACCACCCTTGTATCGAACAAGACAACCGCGTTATACTAGCCAACACACAAGCGGGCATCGCCAAGTGGTAAGGCATCAGCTTCCCAAGCTGACACTCGCGGGTTCGAGTCCCGTTGCCCGCTCCAGTAAAAAGCACAAGCACGGCAGCGTTACGTTGCCGTGCTTTTTACTACCAAGCGCCGGGACTCGAACCCGCCAGGGTGCGAGCGTTAAGCAAACGCGAAGCGTTTGTAGCGAGCAGGCGAAGGCGCCGACGGGCGCCTGAAGCCGGTGCGTATTTGCGAAGCAAATACGCGGATGTCCCGTTGCCCGCTCCATCGAGTACGGGGGACCTCGGGAACGTCGGGTCCAACCCGCTGTGCCCGTGCGTGTGCGCGGACCGGGTCTGCCGACCGCAGCCGGTGCGTATTTGCGAAGCAAATACGCGGACGTCCCGTTGCCCGCTCCAATTCCAAAATGTTAGGTTAATGCCTGCTGCCCATACTTGCACCTGCGCACGGTACAATGGTTGGGTTACGACCAACGTGCCAATAACCAAAAAGGAGCCGCTATGATCGATCGCTATACCCGCCCGGAGATGGGACACATCTTCTCCCTCGAGAACAAGTACGCCATTTGGCAGGAGATCGAGGTCTTGGCCTGCGAGGCCCAGGCGGAGCTCGGCAAGATCGGTATTTCCAAAGACGAGGCCCAGTGGATCCGCGACCATGCCAACTTTGAGAAGGCGAAGGTCGATGAGATCGAGGAAGTCACGCGCCACGACGTCATTGCCTTCCTGACCAACATGAAGGAGTACATCGATGCCGATGTTCCCGAGGGCGACCCCAAGCCCAGCCGCTGGGTTCACTATGGCATGACCAGCTCCGATCTGGGCGACACGGCCCTGTGCTACCAGCTCACCCAGGCCTGCGACCTGATCATCGAGGACGTCAAAAAACTCGGCGAGATCTGCAAGCGTCGCGCCTTTGAGGAGCGCAACACGCTCTGCGCCGGCCGTACTCATGGCATCCATGCCGAGCCGATGACCTTCGGCATGAAGTTTGGCTCTTGGGCCTGGGAGCTCAAGCGCGATCTGGATCGTCTTGAGGACGCCCGCAAGAATGTTGCCTTCGGTGCCATCTCGGGCGCTGTCGGCACGTACAGCTCCATCGAGCCGTTCGTCGAGGAGTACGTCTGCGAGCACCTGGGCCTGGTCCACGATCCCCTGTCCACGCAGGTCATCAGCCGCGATCACCATGCCTACCTTGCCGGCGTGCTTGCCACTACAGCGGCCACCTGTGAGCGCATCGCTACCGAGGTTCGCAATCTACAGAAGACCGATACGCTCGAGGCCGAGGAGCCGTTCCGTAAGGGCCAAAAGGGCAGCTCAGCCATGCCGCACAAGCGCAACCCCATCACCATGGAGAAAGTCTGCGGTCTGTCGCGCGTCGTGAAGTCCAACGCCCAGGTCGCCTTCGATAACGTCGCCCTGTGGCACGAGCGTGACATTTCGCATTCCTCTGCCGAGCGTGTCGCCCAGGCCGATAGCTTCATCGCACTCGACCACATGTTCCAGTGCCTCATCCGCGTTATCGACGGCCTGCAGCTGTACCCTGCCCGCATGATGGCCAACCTCAATAAGACCCGCGGCCTCATCTTCTCCTCCAAGGTGCTGCTCGCCCTCGTCGACACGGGCATCACCCGCGAGGACGCGTACGCCATTGTGCAGGAGAACGCCATGGCAACCTGGCACGAGGTACAGGATTGCGTCTCCGGCCCCACCTTTAAGGAGCGTCTCGAGGCCGATCCACGCTGTACCGTCAGCCAGGAGAAACTCGACGAGATCTTTGATCCGTGGGACTTCCTCACCCGTATCGACACGGTCTTCGATCGCCTGGAGCAGCTGAGCTTCGAGTAGGTTCGGGCATAACGTTAGCTTTTTAGGGCGCTTTGCTGGTAATGTGTGTTGCCGGCAAAGCGCCTCGTTGCATTTAGGGAAAGACGGGGATAATAGTCGTCTCGAATAACATTCTGAGAGGGGATCGCATGATTTCGTTTGATTACAAGCCTCAGGGCGTGTGTGCTCGCAATATTCACCTTGACCTTTCCGATGACGGCAACAAGGTGGTGGGCGTTGAGTTTACCGGCGGCTGCGACGGCAATCTCAAGGCTATCTCCAAGCTGGTCGAGGGCGCTCCCGCCGATCGCGTAATCGAGGTTCTCGCCGGTAATACCTGCGGTATGAAAAAGACCTCCTGCGCCGACCAGCTTACGCGCGCTATCGAGGCCGCTCGCGCCGAGATCGCCTAATGGGTATCGCCGATCACATCAAGAACGGAATATCGCGTCGCGGCTTTGTACTCGGTGGGGCTGCCGCGGGCGCTGCCACGGTGCTTGCCGGATGCTCGAAAAAAACGGGTACCAGCGATGATGCCGCCGGCGAGCCGCAGGTTATCAAGGACGATTCCAAAATCATCTCGATTACGGATGAGTATGAGGCTGTCGACATCGATCTTGAGCCGGCGTCATCGTGGACGCTGCCTCTGGGTACGCTGCTGTACTACTGCGACGGCGATTACGCCGCGGCGATGATGGCGCCCGCATTGGCGCTGCACGCCAATACACTCGGTGTGCTCAACCTGGGTGATGGCTCGCTTACCACATTAATCGAGGATCCTATCGAGGGCACGGGATATGCATTCTACGATGTCCGTGCCGGCGACGGCGTATTCGCGTGGGTTGAGATGAACTTTGCCAATTCATCGTGGAAGCTCTACGCTCAAAATCTGTCGGGCGCTTCGCTCTCTGGCGACGTGGTTGAGCTCGATCGAGGTGGCAAGGACTATGATCCGCCCCTGTTCACGGCGTTCGGGTCATCAGTCATCTGGTATAAAATGCCTTCGGCAGGCGGCAATAAAACGAGTAGTGATTCGTTTTGCTATCGTCGCTCGCTTGATGAATCCAAGGCCGAGGTAATTTGGAAATCGACGGGCCGCTTTGCATCGGCCCCGCGCGCGAGCGACGGCATTTTGACCATCTCGCCGCGTGTCCGCAACGACGAGGGCGTCTACTACGGCATAACGGCAATCGATCTGACCGACGGCAACAACACCAAACGTGCCCAGCTAGTTCTTCCCTCGTCAGTCTCGCCTTTCGAGGCCGTATATATGGGCGATACCTTCGTGTTTTCTATCGAGGCGACCTATAGTGGCGTGGGCAGCCTGGGCAATATGGGCACGTATATCGGTAATGAGGGAGGGCCGTATCTCTTCCTGTCCCGCGAGCCGCTTGCATGTGCGGCTGGCAAGAAGAATAAATACCTTGTTAAGGTACAGGCGTCGCATTTCCTGATCGACACCTCTGCCAAGACCTATGGCTCGCTGCTGTCGCCCGACCGCGCTTTAGAGTATGGCGATTATCCAGCTACGGCGGGAAAGTCGGACTCATTCCTTACGTACGCCACGGTGCGCAACAGCCAGGGTATACCAGAGACGGTCACTGCACGCCTATTCTCTCTTTAAGCTTAGAGGGGTTAAAAAGGCGCCAACAGGGGAATAAACGCGTTGTAATTGTGAGTACCGCCCGCCGAGCTGCCGCGTCATAGCGGCATCCGGCGGGCTCAGGTGCGTTAAAATGGGCTTGTTCTTAGCTAATTGAGACAGGGGGGCCGTGTTATGGCTTCAGATGCAAAAAAGATTCTGCTGGTCGAGGATGAGAAGGCAATCCGTGACGCCGTCGCTGCCTATCTCGAGCGCGAAGGCTACTGGGTTGTGGGCGTCGGCGACGGTCAGTCCGCGATCGAGGAGTTCGAGAAGCATCAGTTCGACCTGGTCGTGCTCGACCTTATGCTCCCCAAGATTCCCGGCGAGCGCGTTTGCCGCACCATTCGCGATACCTCGGATGTCCCCATCATCATGCTGACGGCTAAGGGCGAGATCGAGGACCGTATTATCGGTCTTGAGCTCGGCGCCGATGACTATCTGATTAAGCCGTTCTCGCCGCGCGAGCTCGTCGCCCGCGTTCGTGCTCTGTTCCGCCGTGCCCATCAGGCCGACGAGCCCGCCGTCGAGGTACTCGACTTCGGCGATCTGGTCATCGATATCTCGGGCCACAAGATCTTGGTCGAGGGCAAGGAAGTCGATCTGACGGCTTCCGAGTTCAAGCTGCTCACCACGCTTGCCCGCCATCCCGGCCGTGTGTATAACCGCATGGAGCTGGTCGAGAAAGTGCTCGGGTATGACTTTGAGGGCTATGAGCGCACTATCGATAGCCACGTGAAGAATCTTCGCGCCAAGCTGGGCGATGATCCCAAGAAGCCCAAGTGGCTCTACACCGTCCATGGTGTCGGCTATCGCTTCGAGGCTCCGGCCAAGACCGATAAGTCGGACGAGAAATAGGGAAATCACATATGACACCTGCGCGCTTTGAAATCGGACAAAAGCACAAGCAGGAGAGCGAGGCGGGTTCCAAGGCTAGTTGGAACACGCCTCGTTCCGATTCACGGCCAACGATGAGCTATCCCTCGCGCATGGCACTTGCTTTTGCTCTGACATCGCTCATGACGGTATTGGTGCTGGTGGGCGTTGTCTCTGTTGTGTGGGGCACGGTCTTTTCGGATTACACACGCTCCAATATCGTCGAAATCGCAAATTCCGCTGCCGAGAAGTTGGCAACCTCATATGAGGAAAACGGCTCTTGGACCGCGGGAGAACTGCGCACGGTCGCAACGTCGAGTTTGGTTTCCGACGATCTGGGCATGCAGGTCGTCAATAAAAAGGGTGTGATCGTTTATGACGATTCCTGGCCCTCGGCAAGCGCCACCGCCGATGTACGCGAAAACCAGGCTACGACCGACGACACGAGCGGCAAGAGGGCATCGCATAGCCCGGTCTCGTCTGCTCCAACCGACTCCGATAGCGTTGCTAACGTCGAGATTGTAACGTCTTCCGGCGAGCATGTCGGACAGGTAAAGCTGTGGGCCATCGGCTCCGACGCTCTGCTCACCAAGGCGGACTCTGCGTTTAGGGAGAAGACCTTTAACGCCATGGCCCTCGCCGCGGTTGTTGCAATCTGCATTTCGGTCGTTATCGGATCGCTCGTGTCGCGCATGCTCACCAAGCCGATTCATCGCATCACCAGTACCGCAAAGCAAATCCGTGACGGCGACCTGTCGGCTCGCACGGGACTGCGCGGTGATGACGAGATCGATCAGCTGGGTGAGACCTTCGATGAGATGGCCACTTCGCTCGAGAAGGATATGAAACACGAGAAGCGCCTGACCTCAGACGTTGCACACGAGCTTCGCACGCCGCTTATGGCCATGCTCGCAACGGTCGAGGCCATGCAGGATGGCGTGTATCCCACCGACGATGAGCATTTGGAGACCGTTGCTTCCGAGACGCGTCGCCTGGCTCGTCTGGTGCAGCAGATGCTCGACCTGTCGCGCATGGAAAACAGCACGGCTCCGCTCAACCTTGAGCCGGTGGACATGGTTCCTTTCGTGCGTTCCATCGTCAATGCCCAGGAGCGCCTGTTTGTCGACCGCGATCTGCGCCTGCGTTTTGCGGACGAGACCCAGGGTCACGACGATGTCGTCGAGGCCGATCCCGACATGATCACGCAATGTGTTATCAACCTCATGAGCAACGCCATGCGCTACACCCCCGAGGGCGGTTGGGTCGTGGTGTCGGTGCTCAGTGACCGCAAGCACGTCAGCATTGCCGTTTCTGATACCGGCATCGGTATTGCCAAGGACGATTTGTCGCGCATCTTCGGGCGGTTTTGGCGCGCCGATGCCAGCCGCGCCCGCGAAGCTGGCGGCCTGGGCGTTGGCCTCGCCGTGACCAAGCAGATCGTCGAGCGTCACCATGGCTACATATCCGTGGAGTCGGAGCTTGGAAAGGGTACGACTTTTACAATTCATCTGCCCCGCGAGCACACGGCAGACGCGGCATCTACTACAATGGAGCACTAGCTTTTCGCTATTCGGTGAAGGAGGGGCCGCGTCCCTGCCGCTCCGAGTTTGCGAAAACATGCGGGAAAGAACCCGCATTTCTGTCGTATTTAGGTAAGGAGTGACTCACGTGACAACGATGGAGCGTCGTCCGGATTCCCGTGGCAAGGTTCGTGATATTTACGATGCCGGTGAAAACCTGCTGATGGTCGCCACCGACCGCATTTCTGCGTTCGACTTCATTCTTCCCGACGAGATTCCGTTTAAGGGAGAGGTACTCAATCGCATCTCGGCATTCTGGTTCGATAAGTTTGCCGACATCGTCCCCAACCATCTCGTTTCCATCGACCCGGCGGATTTCCCCGAGGAGTTTGCTGAGTATCGTGACTACCTCGCTGGCCGCGCCATGCTGGTTAAGAAGGCCCAGACGATTCCTATCGAGTGCATCGTCCGCGGCTATCTGACCGGTTCGGGCAAGAAGACCTACGACGAGAACGGCACCGTCTGCGGCATCCAGCTGCCTGAGGGCCTGACCGAGGCTTCCAAGCTTCCTGAGCCGCTGTTCACGCCGTCCACGAAGGCCGAGATCGGTGACCACGACGAGAACATCTCGTTCGAGCGTTGCTGCGAGATCGTGGGCGAGGACATCGCCACGCAGATTCGTGACCTTTCCCTCAAGATCTACAAGGCTGCCGCCGAGTACGCCGCGACCCGTGGCATCATCATTGCCGACACCAAGTTCGAGTTTGGTGTCATCGATGGCAAGGTCACGCTGATCGACGAGTGTCTCACGCCCGACTCCAGCCGTTTCTGGCCTGCTGCCAGCTACGAGGAGGGCAAGATCCAGCCTAGCTACGACAAGCAATTCGTCCGCAATTGGCTCAAGGCCAACTGGGATATGACGGGGGAGACCCCGCACCTGCCCGCCGAGGTCATCGAGGGCACGTCCGAGCGCTATCGCGAGGCCTTCCAGATCATCACGGGCTCCCAGTTCACAAGCATGAAGGAGAACGCATAAGTGAGTACCCGTAGCGCCACGAACAAGCGCACGCAATCCCACGAAGTTACCGGGGTTGCGCGCAAGTCTGCCGCATCTGCTAAGCCCGCCCGCCAAGCAGCGAGCTCCGTTCGCGTCGTGCCGGCTTCGTCTAAGGCACGCCGCAAAGAGCTCGAGAAGGGCGAGAGCCTCGAGGGCCTCTCTAAAGAGGAGAAGCGCGCCCGCAAGGCTAAGCAGCGCGCCAAGGAGGACCGCATCTATACGGTGTCGAATATCCTCCTCAAGCAGGACGAGGACTACACCAAGCGCCGTCGCATCTGGTGGATTGTGCTCGCCATTGGCATGGTGCTCGTCGTGGCAATTTGGGCCTCGCTGTACTTCGCTCCCGCTGGCATGGTGTCCAGCCCTGTCCAGATGGTCGGCATTGTTTTGTCCTACGTCATCATTTTGGGCGACTTTATCTATGACTTCGCTCGTATTCGTCCCTTGCGCAACATGTACCGCGCGCAGGCCGAGGGCATGTCCGAGAACAAGCTCAACGCTCTTATTGAGCGCGCGGCTGCCGAGGAGGACAAGAAGGACTCCAAGAAGAAGTAGCGTTTGCATACATACTTATCGCTAAGATATAAGGCGCGTCGTTTTTGCGGCGCGCCTTTTTACTGTTCTATAGATAGATGGAGTGGCACATGATTCGAGCTGCCCTGACGGTCGAAGAGGCTCTGGAGGGCATGAAGGCCCTGGAGCCCAAGATTAAAAACTACGCGCGCCTGGTCGTCCGCAAGGGCGTAAACGTCAAGCCCGGCCAGGAGGTCGTCGTTCAGTCTCCGGTCGAGTGCGCGCCGTTTGCGCGCGTGGTGGTCGCGGAGGCCTATGCTGCCGGCGCCGGCCACGTGACGGTCATTTGGGCCGATGATGCCGTGACGAGGCTCACGTACGAGCATGTCGAGAAAAGCTATTTTGAGCAGACGCCCGAGTGGAAGCGCATGCAGCTGGATTCCTTGGCCCAGGATGGTGCCTGCTTTGTCTTTATCGAAGGTGCGGATCCTGCGGCCCTCAAGGGCATCGATCCAGCCAAGCCGGCCGCGGCATCAAAGGCGAGGAATACGCAGTGCAAAGTTTTCCGCCGTGGACTGGATTACAACATCAATCCGTGGTGCATCGCCGGCGCTCCGGTCGTGGCTTGGGCGCACGAAGTGTTCCCGGGAGACGCCGACGAGGTTGCAACCTATAAGCTGTGGAATGCGATTCTGCACACCGCGCGCGCCGATGGCCAGGACCCAGAGAGCGACTGGGAACTCCATGACGCCGCATTCGAAAAGAACCTGCGTTTCCTGAACGACAATGGTTTCGACTACCTGCATTACACCGCGGCAAATGGAACCGATCTGACGATTGGCATGACGAAAGGTCACGAGTGGGCCGGCGGCAAGGGCAAGACGCCCGATGGACACCCCTTCTTCCCCAACATTCCCACCGAGGAAGTCTTCACCTCGCCCGATCGCATGCGCGCCGACGGTATCGTGTACTCGGCCATGCCGCTCATCCATCACGGCAATAAGGTCGAAGATTTTTGGATTAAGTTCGAGGGCGGCCGCGTGGTGGACTACGACGCCCGCGTGGGCAAGGCAACGCTCGCAAGTATCATCGATACTGACGAGGGCGCTGCTCACCTGGGAGAGGTCGCGCTCATTTCCAAGAACACGCCGATCCGCGAAAGTGGTGTTCTGTTCTACGATACGCTCTATGACGAGAACGCTAGCTGCCATCTCGCGCTAGGTGTCGGTTTCCCCGAATGCATCGAGGGTGGGTATGACATGTCCAAGGAGGAGCTTCTGGAGCATGGCGTTAACGTTTCGAGCACGCACGTCGATTTTATGATCGGCACGGACGATATCGATATTGTGGGCATTACGCCTGATGGACGTGAAGTTGTGATTTTCCAGAACGGCCAATGGAGTTGGGAATAGTCCCAGACCGTGGTACAATGCCACCCGCGGGCCGTTAGCTCAGCTGGCAGAGCAGGGGACTTTTAATCCCAAGGTCCAGGGTTCGAACCCCTGACGGCCCACCCAAAGATTGTTGAGACGGTCAACTTCGGTTGGCCGTTTTTTTGTCGCCCTTTCATGGGTTCGAACCCGTCGGGGCGCGGAGCTGAGTAAACGCGTGAGCGTTTGCCAGCGCAGCGCGCAAGGCGCGAAAGCGCCGCAGCGGCCGCCTGCGAAGCAGGCTGAACCCCTGACGGCCCACCCAAAGATTGTTGAGACGGTCAACTCCGGTTGGTCGCTTTTTTGTTGCCGGTGCACGGGTTCGAACCCGTATCTAGCTATATATAAGAACGCTTGGCGAACAAAACCCGCCTTTTACCGATGGGAAACAAATAACTGATGCCTTTGGAGTAAAGTAGCGCTCCAGAGATGACCGATGTCTCAATACACATAAAACAGCTGGTCATCGCCAATATCAGAAGCCAATGCTTCAGTTTTAACCTCAGTGATGCGACTGAGGGACCTATTCATTTGTGAACAAAATATGGAGTGCGCGATTCCCGCCCACGGCGCCCCTCCGGTCTGGCAATATATCTCCTTGCCGCGCGGCCCGGTGGAACCGGATCAGCCGCGGGGCGTGCACCTTGAGAACCGGATACTGCGAGGATGGACACATTGAGTGTCGC